>Ga0194035_1000024_pt1 | contig 93396 bp, 84 predicted proteins | sample JunL2320m_MetaG_FD_148680 | JGI IMG/M metagenome (GOLD analysis project Ga0194035, IMG submission 148680) | Anoxic zone freshwater microbial communities from boreal shield lake in IISD Experimental Lakes Area, Ontario, Canada - Jun2016-L239-20m | ecosystem: Environmental > Aquatic > Freshwater >...
GTTTCGCCGACCCGGCCATCAAGCCAACGCCCAGCCCGACCCCAACTGTGCCGATCGCCTAGCTGCCGATCGCCTAGCTGCCGATCGCCTAGCTGGCGATCTGCCAGCGAGGCAACGATCGGATCGGTGGCTCTAGTTGCGTCGGGCGCGAGCTTGCAGCGCGACGAGTCGGGCGTTCTGTGCCTCAAGGGGCATCGCAGCCTCGACCATGTCGGCGTAGTCCTCAAGTTCCTGGCTCGCTTCGCTGTATCTGCCCACTGCAGCAAGGGCTTCCCCGCGTTCTCGTCGCAGCCTGACATCGTGGTGTGGCAGAGCCAGAGCGAGTTCGATCGACCAGAGCCGGTGCTTCGAACGTTCCGGCGTGCTGGCCCAGTTGCCGATGTTCGTCAGCACGCGCCAGATGATGGCGATCGGATCTTGTGGTCGTAACTGCTCGGGTCGCAACGCACGTCCCGAGCGCTCGGTTATCGCGCGCGCATCGTCGTAGGGGAGTAGTCGTCCGCCCGCGAAGGGGTCGACCAGTAGGCGATTGCCGTCTGGGTCTCCAACGCCGACCACGAAGTGGCCTGGGAGGCCAACCCCATAGGCAGGTATGTCGACTCGTCGTGCCACTTCGGTCCAGACGCATGACAGCAGGATCGGCAGGCCGCGTCGGCGCCGAAGAACAGCGGGTAGCAGGCTCGACTCGAGTCGGCCGTAATCGCTTGGCTGGCCGATGAAATCAGCGAGAGCCGTGCGGAGCCGTTGATCGTCGCGACCGTGTGCCGGCACCCGCTCGGCTAGCCCGTCGAGCAGGTCTACCGAATCCTTGATGAACCCGTCGAGTGCGCGGCCGGTGGCGTCGTCATCGACCAACGTCTCGGCCGCGATCAATAGCAGTGCCAGATCGAGTCGGAGCGCAGCCGTGGTGTCGGTGTTGGCGCGGACCAACTCGCTGAAGCGTTCGCGGGAGGTCGTACTCACGGGTCTGATTCTGGGGGATGTGCATCTTCGGGGCGAGCCGGCTGGCTTGCCGCGCTGCCGCGCCGCTGCTGCGCAGCGGGAACCACCTTGCCAGCGACAAGGGCGGACTCGGCGACCTCCACCACCGACGAGTCTCGTCGTTCGATTCGCAGCACGTCGCCCTGCCACTCCAGCAAAGTGCCCACTACGTCGGTAAGCGTCGCAGTCGGGTGCTCGCCAAGTGCGAGTCGGTAGCGAACGCTGACCCGTGCCCCGACATCTGCACGTGTGATTCGCACCGCGAGCAGTCCGACAAAGCGCCCGCCGGTGGGGCGCTGGGCAGGCTGTGTTGGCTCGGTCTGATCCATCTGACGGACCCCTCGCTCGCGGGTGTGCGGTGTGGTCGCGATACTAGACGTGGCAGATGGCGCTACCTTGGTCATCAGCCCTCCTACAGGAGCCAGTTAGCGTGAGCAGTAAGCCGCCGGCGCAGCACCCGGTGATCCGTCAAGTGCTCGTGGATTGGGAAGGATTCGTACGTGACCTACGTCATCACTCAGACCTGCGTCGACCTCAAGGACAAGGCGTGTGTCGAAGAGTGCCCCGTTGATTGCATCTACGAGGGCGACCGGATGCTCTACATTCACCCCGACGAGTGTGTCGACTGTGGAGCCTGTGAGCCCGTCTGCCCGGTTGAGTCGATCTTCTACGAAGACGACGTTCCTGAGCAGTGGAAGGACTACACCGCGGCCAACGCGGAGTTCTTCGACGAACTCGGATCTCCCGGTGGAGCTTCCAAGCTTGGCCTGATTCACAAGGACGCAGCACTTATTGCGGCACTCGAGCCGCAGGCGCAAGCCGAATAACCTCGCGCCTCGCGTGACCAATGATGATGCGCCGCTGCCCGTGGGGTGGCGGCGCGTTGTCGTGAAGGGATCCGCATGACTCCACTTGCCGAGCGACTTCCTGAGTTTCCTTGGGATCGGCTGGCACCGTTCGCCGAGATCGCGCGCAGCCATACTGACGGAGTCATCGACCTGTCCATAGGCACGCCGGTGGACCCCGTGCCCGACCTGATTCAAGCCGCGCTAGTCCAAGGCGCCAACGCGCCTGGATATCCGTTGACCGCCGGCACGATGGATCTACGTGCTGCCGTGGTTGCCTGGGCCGCCCGCACTCTGGGTGCTGCTGTCCCGCTCAGTGGGGTACTCCCAACGATCGGCTCTAAGGAACTGGTCTCGCTGCTGCCAACCTTGCTCGGTCTTTCGCGCGGCGATGTCGTGGCCATACCCGAGATCGCGTATCCCACCTATGACGTGGGCGCCCAGATCGCGGGATGCACTGTTTTAGCATCCGATTCCATTGCTGACTGGGAACGCGCGGGTGCTGCACTGGTGTGGCTCAACTCGCCAAGTAACCCCAGCGGTCGCGTTCTAGGTGCCGACCAGCTCGCCACCATCGTCGACTGGGCCCGTGCCCACGACGTGATCGTGGCAAGTGATGAGTGCTACTTCGAACTTGGTTGGAGCGTCCAACCAGTGTCAATCCTCGACCCGGCCGTATGCGGTGATTCCCTGGCCGGCGTGCTGGCCGTTCATTCACTGTCCAAGAGAAGCAATCTTGCTGGCTATAGAACCGGGTTTGTCTTGGGCGATCCGGGGCTGGTGCAACCGCTGCTTGAGGCTCGAAAGCACATTGGGCTCATGGTTCCAGCGCCGATCCAGGCTGCGGCCATCGCCGCGCTCGGCGACGATTCACATGTCAGGGCCCAACGCGAGCGCTACCAGGTTCGCCGCGAGCTTCTATGGACGGCATTGGTCTCTGCGGGCTTCGCGATTGAGCACTCCGACGCGGGACTCTACCTGTGGGCTACGCGCGGTGAATCGTGTTGGGACAGTCTGCGTTGGCTGGCCGATCACGGAATCCTCGCTGCGCCAGGGGAGTTCTATGGCGCATCTGGCAATCAGCACGTGCGTGTGGCACTCACCGCCACAGACGAACGGATTGCTGCTGCCGTGCGCAGGCTCCAGCCCGCCTAGGAGCTGACGGTGAGGCCCAGATCACTCCTGCGTCGGTAGGAATCGAGAACGCAGCTGCTGGCTGGGGCAGTAACGTGCAATTTGTCTAGTCGCTCGCGATCCGAGCGGCTCGACACCCCTGAGGCTGGAGGCTCAACCATGACTGAATTCACTCTCGCTTACAACGACCGGGAAATGTCCCTTCCGCGTGTTGCGGCCACTGATGGCAGCGACGGCGTTGATGTCTCTGCACTGCTAAAGAACACCGGCCGAGTCACCCTCGACGCCGGATTCACCAACACCGCATCGTGCACCTCGGCGATCACGTTCATCGATGGCGACGCGGGCATCCTGCGCTATCGCGGCTATCCCATCGAGCAGTTGGCGCAGCAGTCAACATTCCTCGAGACGTCGTACCTACTCATCTATGGTTCGCTGCCCAGTGCAACTGAACTCGTTGAGTTTGGCGACCTGGTGCAAAAGCACACGATGCTCCACGAGGATCTGCGTAGGTTCTTCGACGGCTTCCCGCGTGATGCGCATCCGATGCCAGTGCTGTCGAGCGCCGTCAGCGCATTGTCCACCTTCTATCAAGACTCGCTTGATCCCTTCGACGCCGAGCAGGTTGAGATCTCTACGATCCGCCTTCTTGCCAAGATACCGACGATCGCTGCCTATGCGTACAAGAAGTCCATCGGGCAGCCGTTCTTGTACCCCGACAACTCCTTGTCGCTCAACGAGAACTTCTTGCGGATGACCTTCGGTGTGCCAGCCGAGGATTACGTCATCAACCCAGTGATGGTGCGCGCGCTGGATCTCCTGCTTATCTTGCATGCAGATCACGAGCAGAACTGTTCGACGTCGACCGTTCGCCTGGTGGGTTCGTCGCACGCGAATCTGTTCGCGTCGATCTCGGCTGGAATCAACGCGCTCTTCGGCCCGCTACACGGTGGCGCGAATCAGGCTGTGCTGGAGATGCTTGAGCAGATTCAGCGCTCTGGCAGCGGGGTAGAGGCATTCGTAAATCAAGTGAAGAATCGTGAAGATGGCGTGCGCCTCATGGGATTTGGGCACCGGGTCTACAAGAACTACGACCCTCGCGCCGCGATTGTCAAGAAGTCGGCGTATGAGTTGTTCGAAGCACTTGGGGTCAATGATCCGCTGCTCGAGATCGCGCTTCGGCTTGAGGAAGTGGCGCTCTCCGACGATTTCTTCATATCGCGCAAGCTGTATCCGAACGTCGACTTCTACACGGGCATGATCTACAAGGCGATGGGATTCCCGACCCGGATGTTCACCGTGCTCTTCGCGATGGGACGACTCCCAGGCTGGATCGCTCAGTGGCGCGAGATGATCAACGATCCGGAGACCAAGATCGGCCGTCCACGCCAGGTGTACATCGGCGAGACGGCTCGTGACTACGTCGCACTCGAGTCACGTTAGGGCTGCTGCTCAGTCGTTGTGGTGGAGGTGGCTGTTGAGGCCACCCCATGATCCGGTGCGGTGACGGGCCTCGAGGGCGCCGGTCACCGAGTTGCGCCAGAACTGCAAACCATCAGCGCCGGACAGATCGCGGCCCTTCACCACGATCCCGTCTGGTAGCCCGATCTTCGATCCAGACGTTATGTAGCAGCCGGCTTCGATAATGCAGTCATTGCCGAGTGAGATACCGACTCCGGAGTTGGCTCCGACCAAGCAGCGTTCACCGATGGTCACCACCTCGGTGCCACCTCCCGACAGCGTGCCCATGATCGACGCGCCGCCGCCAATGTCTGATCCGTCGCCCACGACGACGCCCGCGGAGATCCGACCCTCGACCATCGACGTACCGAGCGTGCCGGCGTTGAAGTTCACAAAGCCTTCGTGCATGACGGTCGTGCCGCTCGCGAGATGCGCTCCTAGCCGCACTCGATGAGAGTCGGCAATGCGCACACCCGACGGCACGACGTAGTCGACCATTCGTGGGAACTTGTCGACGCCAAACACACTCACGTGGCCGCCCCCTCGGCGTACCGCAAGTTGCACTGTCGATAGCTGGCTGATCGCAACAGGGCCAAGGGAAGTCCAGGCAACGTTGGTGAGCAGGCCAAAGACTCCATCGAGGGAAATCGTGCGCGGCGCCACCAATCGATGGGAGAGCAGGTGTAGTCGGAGCCAGGCGTCCGCAGCGTTGGTCGGGGCAATCGAGAGGTCGGCGATGGACGTTGTGACTACAACTGTTCGCACGTTGCGTAGATCATCAGTGCGAGCAACGTCGGTCTCGCTCAGGCCATCCACCGACGCTGCCGTGTGGCTTAGGTGCGGGGTCGGATACCAGACGTCGAGCAGAGTGTCGCCAGAGTAAGTGGCGAGTCCGATACCTGAGGCGGGCGAAGTTAGCAGCGTCATGGCTTCAACCTATCGAGCCCACTACGGTAGCCGCGTGAGCACACCGCGTCTGGACCTGACTAGTGACCTGCCCGATCTGCTGATGGCCCTCATCGATATTGCGAGTGAGTCATTACAGGAGCAGGTGATTGCCGACGCCGTCGAGACATCACTCGGTGGCCTCGACCACCTTGAGATCGTGCGGGATGGCAACACAATCGTCGCGCGGACCAACCTCGGGCATCCCGAGCGAGTGGTGATCGGTGGTCATTTGGACACCGTTCCGGTCAACGGCAACATGCCCTCGAGCCGAGTTCATGTAGATGGCGAGGACCGCATCTACGGTCTCGGCGCTTGCGACATGAAGGGCGGTGTGGCTGTTGCGCTGCAGTTGGCAGTGTCGGTCACCGCTCCTACCCGTGACGTCACTTGGATCTTCTATGAAGCCGAGGAGATCGACTCCAGGTACAACGGACTGCGTCGGCTTGCGCAGGAGCGACCTGATCTCATCGCCGGTGATTTCGCAGTACTCATGGAGCCTTCGAATGCTGTGGTTGAAGCTGGCTGTCAGGGCACGATGCGAGTTGAGGTCAGTACCTCTGGCGTGCGATCACACAGTGCGCGTTCGTGGATGGGCGAAAATGCGATTCACAAGGCCGACGAAATCCTCGTGCGGCTCACCGCGTATCAGCCGCGTGAGGTAGAGATCGACGGGCTGGTGTATCGCGAAGGACTTAGCGCGGTCGGCATTCGTGGGGGAGTGGCCGGCAACGTGATCCCCGATGAGTGCGTTGTGTCGGTCAACTATCGCTTCGCACCCACCACCTCATCGGCGGAAGGCGAGGCGCATCTGCGGGAAGTTTTCGACGGTTTCGATCTCACGGTGGTTGACGCAGTCGACGGCGCGCTCCCGGGGCTCTCGCATCCAGCGGCGATCGCGTTCATCGCAGCCGTCGGCGGCGAACCTAGCCCGAAGTTCGGCTGGACCGACGTTGCCAGATTCAGCGCGCTGGGCGTACCCGCAGTCAACTTTGGCCCAGGCAACCCATCTCTCGCGCACCACCACAATGAGTTCGCGCCGGTTGGGGATCTGACCCGGGTGCGAGATGGTTTGCTGGCTTGGCTCACGGCCTGAGCGGTGGCTGGGTACGCAGTGGCGTTGGCCCGCAGCGAATAGCAATCACAAAGCACGACGCGAACCGCGCCCAAGGGCTAGCGTCGAGCCGTGACTGCATCCTCTGATTCGCCCAGTGTCCCGACCGCGACTGTGGAAGTGGCACCCGTCGAGAAGATCCCTATTCGCAAGGCAGGTCCGTTCACCCTGCGTCGGCAGCAAGTGCAACGTTCGACAAGTGATCAGCGACTTCTCGACCAGCGAGGTCCGGCCGACTGGGTTCACACAGATCCCTGGCGAGTTCTTCGGATTCAAGCTGAATTCGTCGAAGGATTTGGTGGCCTCGCCGCCCTTGGCCGAGCAGTCAGCGTTTTTGGTTCGGCGCGGGTTGACGTTGATTCGCCCGAGTACCAAAGCGCGCGAACTCTCGCCGGGTTGCTGGCCCAAGCTGGTTACGCCGTCATCACCGGTGGTGGCCCGGGGATCATGGAAGCCACGAACCGGGGTGCATTTGAGGCCGGTGGCGTGTCAGTCGGGCTGGGGATCGAATTGCCGTTTGAGCAGCACATGAACCAATGGGTCGATATCGGGATCGAGTTCCGGTACTTCTTCGCCCGCAAGACCATGTTCGTCAAGTACGCGCAAGCCTTCATCGTGTTCCCAGGCGGATTCGGCACGCTGGATGAACTGTTCGAGTCGTTGCTGCTGGTGCAGACCGGAAAGGTCACCTGGTTCCCCGTCATCTTGGTGGGAACGCAGTACTGGAGCGGGCTGGTCGACTGGTTACGCACGTCGGTCACCGCAGGTGGCAAGATCGCGGCGTCGGATCTTGATCTGCTTTACGTCACCGACGATATTGACCAGATCCCTGGGATCATCCAGGCTGCTGAGCGGGCGCGTGATGCTGTTGACGAGCCAGTGGGTCAGCCTTCTCCAAGGAGTAATTAGATGCCATCGCTCGCCGTGTTCTGTGCCTCGAGCGAATCGATAAACGAGCGCTACTCGGTGCTGGCGGCCGAGGTCGGCTTCGCCATCGCCCATCGTGGCTGGACGTTGATCAGTGGTGGCGGGTCGATCAGTTGTATGGGCGCCCTGGCTCGCGCTGCCCGTGCAGGCGGCGCGTTTACCATCGGCGTGATCCCGCGCGCACTCGTCGATCTTGAGGTTTCTGACCACGGTGCTGACGAACTGGTCATCACCGCCGATATGCGCGACCGCAAGGGTGAAATGGACCGGCGAGCGGATGCATTCCTCGCGCTGCCCGGGGGCATTGGCACTCTTGAGGAGTTGCTCGAGATCTGGGTCTCGCGCTCGCTTGGGATGCACGACAAGCCGATCGTGGTGCTTGATCCATGGGGTGATCTACAGCCGCTAGCCGAACTCGTCGCGGGCCTGGTCAAGGCCGGATTTGTCCGCGCTGACTCGGCGCGCCTACTCGTGTGGACCTCGACGGTTGCAGAAGCGATGACGGCAGTCGAGCAGGGCTGGGCTCATGCGGGCGAACTGCCGAGACCGACACCTACGGCTGCTGAGTTGCTCGAGGCTGAGCCCTAAATCGAGCGATTCAGGCGAGGCCGCGCCGAGCAACGGCCGGCGGACGGGTGCCCATGATCGAGGCAACCATGTCGAGGGTCTGCCGGGTCGCTGCGACGTCGTGCGCGCGATAGACCCGGGCTCCGAGCCACGCAGACACTGCCGTAGTGGCCAAGGTTCCAAGCAGCCGATCCGCGGGAGCTGCGATGTCGAGAGCTTCGCCGACGAAGTCCTTGCGCGACAGCGACACCAGTACTGGCCAGCCTGAGGCCACCATTTCCGGCAGTCGACGAGTGGCCTCTAGCGAGTGTCTAGTGTTCTTGCCGAAGTCATGGCCGGGATCTATGAGGATCGAGTCGCGCGGTACGCCCAGCGCGAGTGCCCGTTCTGCCTCCGACACCGTTGAGCCGATGATGTCTGCGACGACGTCGGTGTACTCGACCCGGTGTGGACGAGTGCGAGGTGTCGCGCCGCCGGTGTGCGTGCAGACCAGGCCCGCCGCGAATTCCGCTGCCACCACCGCGAGTTCGGGCTCGAACCCGCCCCATGCGTCGTTGACCAGGGTGGCACCTTCGGCGCAGGCGGCTCGCCCGACCTCGGCTCGCCAGGTGTCGACGCTGATCACGATGTCGTGTCGTGCCCGGATCGCCGCCACCAACGAGGCGGTGCGACGGATTTCTTCGGCCGCGTCGACGTGTTCGCCGGGCCCGGCCTTGACCCCTCCCACGTCGATGATTGCGGCGCCTTCGCCGACCGCACGGTCGATTGCCTCGAGTGCGGCCGAGTCGGTGAAGGTCGCGCCCTTGTCGTAGAACGAGTCGGGCGTGCGGTTCACGATGGCCATGATCAAGGTCTGGTCGTCGTCGAAGGTGGTGCTCCCAAGGCGCAGGGACATTGCTCAACTCCGCTGTAGTTCGTGCGTGTGGATGTCCAGCGTGGCATGCTCAGTGGGTTCGCGCCCGCGCTGGGCGGCCCAAGCCGGGAGGAAGACATGCCATTCGCTTTCATGCTCGCCGCGATTGTCGTGATTACGGTCATCGCACTGCTGGCAGTTGGCCGGCTTGGTGAACTCCCCGAAGTCGAGTCTGATCGCGCCCCGATTCCACTTCCACAGGATCGCTTGCTGATCCCGGCTGACGTCGATGAAGTCCGCTTCAGCGTCGGCGTGCGTGGGTATCGCATGGATGAGGTCGACGGTGTACTTGATCGGCTGGCCGCTGAGGCAGGTGAGCGCGATGAGCGTATCGCTGAACTCGAGAGCCAACTCGAACTCCACGACCACTCCGGATCGGCCTCGGTAGGTATCGGATACCAGGAACCCGAAAGTGGACAGCCCATCGCATGAGCGAGGCCATCGTCGGAACCGACGGAGTGGCGCGTTGTCCGTGGTCGGTGCCGACCCCCGACTACATCGCCTACCACGACACCGAGTGGGGTCGTCCAGTTCACGGCGACATCGCGATATTCGAGCGGCTGACCTTGGAGGCATTCCAGTCGGGACTGTCGTGGCTGACCATCCTGCGCAAACGCGAGGGCTTCCGTGCCGCCTTTGACGGGTTCGACCTCGAGCGCATTGCCGGTTATGGGCCGATGGACCGAGCGCGCCTGCTTGCCGATGCAGGAATCGTGCGTAATCGCGCCAAGATTGACGCCACGATCGTCAACGCCGGGGCTACCTTGGCCCTTATCGCCGCGGAGGGTGTCGGCGCGCTCGACCGCCTGATCTGGTCGTTCGCTCCGCTGCCAAAGCCGGCACGGCCACGCAGCCTGGCAGATATTGCCACCGCCACACCGGCGTCACTGGCGCTGTCCAAGGAACTCAAACGACGCGGTTTCACCTTTGTCGGGCCCACGACCATGCATGCGGCCATGCAGGCCATGGGGCTGGTCGATGATCACCTGGCTGGCTGCTCGAGTCAGTGACCGGGTCGTCGTCGTGGAGGTGAATTGAGCCCGCGAACGCGGACCTTCGGGCCGCCAACGGTGGCCGGGATTTTCCTCTGGTGCGTAATCAGAGATAATGGTCCTCGAAGTCATCGTCTCGGCACCGCTGTAATCGCGTGAATGAACCGAAAAGGGGTACTCCATGGCCGCCATGAAGCCACGAACGGGCGATGGTCCGCTCGAGGTCACCAAGGAGGGTCGTGGCATCGTGATGCGCGTCCCACTTGAAGGAGGTGGCCGTCTGGTTGTCGAACTCACACCTGACGAGGCACGCGATCTTGGTGCCCAATTGAGCACGGTGGCTGGCTAGTCCGCTGCTGAGGAACTGACGAGGGGCCCCATCCAGGGCGGCGTGAATTCGCCACTCGGGGTGGGGCCCTTTCGCATGCGGCGTGGGTGGGGCGACGTCAGGATTCGTGCCTGCGGACCGCGACAAGGAGACCATCGCCGACCGGCAGGAGCGCGGGGAGCCAGCGCTCGTCATCGCGCAACGAGGTCACCACTCCGCGGATCGCGATGGTGTCCGGGTCGCGCTGCGCGGGATCGGCCACCTTGTCGTGCCATAGTGCGTTGTCGACCGCGAGGATCCCGCCGGGCCGCAGCAGCCGGGCTGCTTCGCTGACGTAATCGGCGTACTCGCTCTTGGCCCCATCGACGTACATGAGGTCATACGCACTGTCGGTGAGGCGAGGCAATACGTCGAGGGCGCGTCCGGTGATCAGCCGCGTACGCGAGTGTGCGATGCCTTCTGCAGCGAACACTTCGCGTGCGTGCCGCTGGTGTTCGGCCTCGATGTCTACTGAGGTGAGGACCCCGCCCGGGTGCATACCTCGAAGGAGCCAGATCCCCGAAACGCCGGTTCCGGTGCCGACTTCGACCACTGCCCGCGCATCGATAGCCGCAGCAAGTAGACGAAGGGTGGCGCCGGCGCCGATGCCGATGGGGGCACTGCCAACTTCGTCAGCACGGGCTCGCGCATCGGCCAGGACGGAGTCTTCGGTGACGTAAGTCTGGGCAAAGTCCCAGCTCGCTTGCGCGGCTGCCTGAGCTCGATCTTGGGGATCCACAGGGTGAGGGTATCGGTGTGATCGTCGAAAGTGCGGGGAACCTGTCCTTCGGCTCGCTCGTTGTCACCAATGGGACGAGCAGTAGATCAGATTCTCAGCCAATTCCCAGGCAATTTCGTGTTTGGCCGCGCACCGTTGCGGGAAGTTCTTATGCAGACCACGACCGTGAGGACGAGTTCGGAACTCGTCCTGCTCCACCGGCCCGTGGGCCACCGGAAGGCGATCCTGGCGATGACCAACGACACGATGAGCGACGAGTACGAGCAGGCACAACTCGCCCGGCAGCCACCTGCGCCGTGGGCAGCACCGTCGTGGGATGACGTCGTGCGAGACCACAGCGCCCGCGTCTACCGACTCGCATACCGGCTCACCGGTAACCAGCACGACGCCGAAGATCTGACGCAGGAGGTGTTCGTGCGAGTCTTTCGGTCGCTGTCGCAGTACACGCCCGGCACCTTCGAGGGCTGGCTGCACCGAATCACGACCAACCTGTTTCTCGACAGCATGCGCCGTAAGGCTCGGATCCGATTCCAGGATCTGCCTGATGATGCTGCCGACCGGCTCGCGTGTCGGGGGCCGGGGCCGGCCGAGGTTGTCAACGACCGAGCTTTCGAGGCCGATATCCAGCAGGCTCTGGACGCGCTCATCCCCGAATTTCGCGTGGCCGTAGTGCTCTGCGACATCGAAGGTCTGACGTATGAAGAGATTGCGCTGATCTTGGGCATCAAACTGGGGACCGTGCGATCGCGAATCCACCGGGGTCGCTCTCAATTGCGCGACTCACTCGCACATCGAGCCCCTGCACTACCCCAGCGAGCAGCGGAGCGTGTGTGATCGAGGCATGCCTTGGCGCTCGTGGCGCCGATCTCGTGGCCGGCCGGTTAACTCCGGCCGCGGCCGAACGCGCCCATATGCATCTTGTGGGCTGTGCTTCGTGCCGAGCCGACGTCATCGCGCAACGTCAGGTGGCTGACTTACTCAGCGGTGCACCCGCACCTCGGCTCGATCCTGACCTGTACATGCGGCTCGTCGCCATCCCGGTCGGGGCGCGGTCAGCGGGCATGTATCCATCGGGTTCCGCGGGTCTGCGTCCCGCTCGTTCACGTCGAGGTGCTCACCCAGGCGCCCACTCGCCAGCCCCTTCGGCACGGCAGTCCTCTGGCCCGTCCTCTGGCCACTCCACTGGCCACTCCTCTGGCCACTCAGGAGCCCGCTGGGCACGGCAACGGCCGGGCACAGCCGGAAGGCGCCGAGCCGCAGCCGCATCGGTCGCCGGGCTCGCCGTTGCAGCTGCACTCACTGGTGTTGCTGGTGCGTCGTCAGCATTGAACGGCATGGTTGTCGCGCCGAGTCCGATTCTTTTTTCGGTGGAGTCACCTCGCGCGGCCATCCCAGTAGCCGCCGGGCTCAGGGCTAGTGACTGGCAGGTTGGCGCGAGTTCACACTTCGAATCGACCGTGTACACCTTTGGCTCAGCGCCGTCCATCGCCGATCGCCACCTAGCGGCGCGGAGTTACTCAACGACCGCGTGGAGTCAGCGAACCGATGCTGCCCTGGCTCCTTGGCCAGCGCCGGCCAGGTAGTGCGCCGGGTTGTTGGATCAGGTCGAGCTGAACAGGGAGTTAGACCCCCGGCAGACCTCGGAGGGTCGGCGAACAGCCTCCAAACAGTCTGGGGCCAGGCATCGGCCAAGCCACACCGTTAGCGTGGGGCCATAACGCTTTCTTAGGAGTCGACATCAAGAAGTTTCTCGTCATTGCGCTCACAGCTCTCGTCCTGCTTGGGCTGGCCGCGTTTGGCACGAACCGCGTGGCCACCGCGGCCGTGCAGGACACGATCTCCAGCAGGATCGTCGCGGCTGTTCCCGGTGTGGAGTCGGTCACGACCGATGTTCACGGGGCGACAGTGCTCACCCAGCTTGCTGGTAAATCACTTGATCACGTCACCGTCACCATGACGGGGGTGCCGGTCAGCGCGGGAGTTCGGCTGGCCTCGGTGGTCGCTGAACTGTTCGACGTGTCGACGTCTGCTCCACGAGTTGCACGCTCGATGCGCGTGACAACTACGTTGTCTGCGGCAGCGATCGGCCAGCGGTTAGGTGATGGGTGGACGGTGACCACTTCGACTGATGGCGTGCACGCGAAGTCGACCGGACTATTGCCCGTCGAGGCTACGGTCGTGCCCACGGTCCGAAATGGCAAGATCGTTCTGGACGTCTCGTCAGTGGGCATCTTCGGTGTCACGGTCGACGGGAACAACATTCCCTCGGCCGTGACAGATCGACTTAATCAACTGACTGCTTCGATGTCGACCCTGCCATTAGGGCTTACCCCGACCTCAGCGACCTCCACTACTGCTGGTGTCGAACTCATCGCCGATGCCACCAATGTCGATCTGGATCATCTGTGAGCCAGGCGGGTGGACAATGAATCATTCTCAGCAAGTTCTCATGGGGCATGCAGCATCTATATGGGGTTGGAGCACAACATGACGATGAATGCAGATGGGACAACAGGCTCCGCCAACGTCCCGGAACCACACGAGATACCAGGAGATGGCATGACTGACGAGCGCATGGATGTGCAGTACCCCGGGGGCAATAACGGTGACACGTTGACTGCCTCATCGCCGTATGCGAATCCGGTACCCCAGGCCGATGGTGTGACTCCCGTTCCTTACTTTGGAGCGCCAGATCCCACCTCTCGCGTCATCGGCCCACCGGCGCCGGTGCAGTTCGACTCCGCAACTGCGCCGGTCGCTTTCGAGCCGCCACTGTTCGGGGCGGACTCCCGTGACGACTCGGCGCCCACTCCCACTTTGTCGAGCCCGTATTCGGCAGCCCCGTATGCCGGTGCTCCGTATCCCGGTGCTCCGTACGCCGCTGCTGGCGCTACTGCTGCTGGCGCTACTGCGGCTGGCGAATGGTCCGACCAGCCCCCGCAGTCACCCGTCGATCACGCCCCGAGGTCGGGCGGTGCTGGCAAGTTCATCGCGCTGGCGGTGGCATCGGGGCTTCTTGCGGGTGCGGTCGGTGGAGTCGGCGGCTACACACTTGCCCGCAACAGCGGCACAGCGTCGACATCTGCCAGTGGCTCGGTGATTCCGCAGACCGCAGCTGACCTCTCGGCCAGGCCGAGTGGCTCAATCGCCGCTGTTGCCGCATCCGTACTTCCCACGGTCGTGCAGATCGAGGAGCGTGACAGTAATGGTGGTGGCACCGGCTCGGGATTCGTGATTCGTCAGGACGGGTACATCCTCACTAATAACCACGTGGTGGCTGGCTCAGTAAACGGCGGGAGCCTGAGCGTCCGCTTCCAGGACGGCACCACCAAGTCGGCCACCATCGTCGGCCGTGATCCGTCGTACGACTTAGCGGTTGTCAAGGTCGATATGGTCGGGCTCAAGACCGCGACACTGGGCAACTCAGATGGCGTGGTTGTCGGTGATTCGACCATCGCAGTGGGTTCACCACTTCGGCTCGAGGGCACGGTCACATCCGGAATCATCAGCGCGCTGAACCGCCCGGTCACTGCCGGTGGATCTGGTGAATCGTCCTACATTAATGCGATCCAGACCGACGCGGCGATTAACCCGGGTAACTCTGGTGGGCCCTTGGTCGACGCTGAGGGCAAGGTCATCGGCGTGAACTCGGCGATCGCCTCCCTCGGGCAAAGCGGTGCCAGCCAGAGCGGCTCGATCGGCCTAGGCTTCGCCATCCCGATCAATCAGGCTAAGCGAGTTGCCGACGAGATCATTGCTCACGGTGTTAGCTCACACCCGGTGATCGGGGTTCAGGTCGACATGGCTTTCGCTGGCCCGGGTGCGCAGATCAAGACCGTCACGCCAGGCGGAGCTGCTGACAAGGCTGGCCTCAAGGCCGACGACGTGATCACCAAGGTGGGCGACCGCCAGGTCAATGACCCGACTGAACTCATCGTCGCCATCCGGGCGCATGCGCCCGGTGACGAGGTCGTCATGACCGTCTCGAGTGGTGGCAGCGAGCGTCAGGTGACTATCACCCTGGGATCTGATGGCGCGAAGGGATAGTCGGATTAGTCGCCGCTTACTCGCGCGGTTCACCGTCGGGTGACTGCACGAGAGGTTGGCGCGTAGGCTGGGGAGGTGCTCACCACTTGTGGCGAGCACCTCCCTTGTCGTACAGGCCGGGATCAACTCAGGGAAGGAGTGGCATCGATGTTTGACGTGGGGATGGGCGAGTTCGTCGTCATCGCTGTGATCGCAGTGCTGATCCTTGGCCCGGAGCGACTTCCCAAGGCGATCGCCGATGTTTCCCGCTGGGTGCGGGTCATTCGCGACCAGGCGGCGAATGCCCGTCGCGACATCGCGGCTGCCGCAGATCTAGATCCGTCTATCACCGATGACATTCGTCAGTCGATGAAGGATCTAGCCGATTTGCACCCGCGCCGGCTCGCTTCCTCAATCCTGTCCGATCCTGGTCCCAAGGAGCAGGAAACGATCAAGGGCACGATTACTGGGTCAGGCAACGGGTCTACGAACGGATCGGCCACCGGCGCAGTCAACGGTGCCGCGGTTTTCGACACCGACACCACCTGATCGACCCTCGCCGGTGCCTCGCTGGCTTCGGCTCTCTGGCTAACTCGAGAGTTAGCCAGAGAGCTGGCTAGAGCCGACCGCTGGGGGTGAGGCCGAGCGACATCCCGGCAAGACCGCGAGCTCGAGTGCCGAGACGACCCGCCACCTCGCGCAGTACGGTCGCAGCCGGCGAGTCGGGAGCCGACACGACTAGGGGTAGGCCGTTGTCGCCGCCTTCACGAAGCCGGACGTCGAAGGGCACTCGTCCCAGGACCGATACCTCTGATCCAAGTTCTTCGGTGAGGGTCTGCGCGACCATCGCACCGCCGCCTGATCCGAACAGGTCCATAGGTTCACCGCAGTGCGGGCATGGGAATGAACTCATGTTCTCGATGACACCGGCTACTCGTTGCTTGGTCTGCTGGGCCATCATTCCGGCGCGAATCGAGACTTCCGCTGCCGCCTCCTGCGGAGTGGTGACCACGATGAGTTCGGCATGTGGCAACAACTGAGCCACCGAGATCGCGACGTCACCAGTGCCCGGTGGGAGGTCGAGCAGTAGTACGTCTAGATCTCCCCACCAGACGTCGGCAAGGAACTGTTGCAGAGCGCGGTGCAGCATCGGGCCACGGAACGCAACCGGCTGTGAGACGCCGCCAGGCTTGAATGGGAGCATCGAGATCATCCGCACACCGTGTGCCTGCGGCGGCATAATCATGCCTTCGACCATCGTGGGAGCATCAGTGGCGCCGAGCAGGCGAGGGATCGAATGGCCATAGATGTCGGCGTCGACGATGCCCACAGCCAGCCCTTGCGCTGCCATAGCCACAGCAAGATTCGCAGTGATCGACGACTTGCCCACACCGCCCTTGCCCGATGCGATCGCGTAGACGCGAGTCAGGTTGCCGGGCTTGGTGAAGACGATTTCCCGTTCGTCATGGCCCACTAGGGCCCCGCGAAGTTCCTTTCGCTGTTCCTCGTCCATTACATCGAGTTCGACCTCGACCGATGTGACCCCGGGCACTGCACCCACTGCCGCGGTGACTCGGGCGGTGATCGTGTCGCGCATCGGACAGCCGGACACCGTGAGCCACACCGCGACGCGAGCAATGCCATCGACCACCTCGCGCGACTTCACCATCTTGAGTTCAGTGATTGGCCGGTGGATCTCGGGATCTTCAACGGTGGCAAGGGCAGCATCGATCAGGGCAAGGATGTTCTCTGACATGCGCCTGATGCTACGCGGAGCGGGGGTCAGCCAGCGTCGGCGGGATCGATGGCATCAGTTGCCTCGATGGCCGTTGTCGGCTCGGTGACTGGTTCGGTGACTGGTTCGCCGTCACCTTCGTCCTCGGCCGGTAGCGCCGCCGATTGCTCAAGCTGCTTGTTCTTTTTCTTTCGGCTCTGCTTGGGTTCGCGCTCGTCACGCTCGTCGAGCGCATCGCGAAGTTCGCTGCGTAGGTAGTCACGAGTCGCGACTTCGCCGAGTGCGATTCGTAGCGAAGCGATCTCGCGCATGAGGTATTCGGTATCGGCAATGAGCCGCTCGGTGCCGGCTCGATCGTCCTGGTACTGCACGCGGTCGCGATCGGATTGCCGATTCTGTGCAAGCAAAATTAGTGGCGCTGCATAGGAGGCCTGCAAGGAGAGCAGCAAGGTCAGACCGATGAACTGCCACTTGTCGAATCGCAGACTTTCGGGGCCGAGGGTATTCCAGAGGAGCCAACCGGCGACGAATGCGGTCATGTAGCCGATGAAGCGCCACGAACCAAGGAAGCGCGCGATCCGCTCCGAGAGTCGGCCCACGGCCTCGGGATCTACCGATGGACGGATCGAAATGCCGCGCTCGAGTGGCTGGTCGATGCGTCGACCACGGCTGGTGTCACGTGCCATTGGTCAACTCCGCAGCCTCGTCGTCGGGCTCATCGTCGTAGTCGCGCCAGTTCTCGGGGAGCATGTGGTCGATGACGTCATCGACGGTGACAGCGCCGAGTAGGTGATCGTCCTCATCGACGACCGGTAGCGCTACGAGGTTGTACGTGGCGAAGTAGCGCGTGACTTGCGACAAAGGCGCATCGACGCCGATCGGCTCGAGGTCATCGTCGAGGATTGCCGAGACGAGAGTCGAGGGTGGCTCGCGCAACAAGCGCTGGAAGTGTGCGACTCCCAGGTACTTTCCGGTGGGCGTCTCAAAGGGCGCGCGAACCACATACACCTGAGCAGCTAGGGATGGCGAGAGGTCGCCGTCGCGAATTCGGGCCAGTGCCTCGGCCACTGTGGAATCGGGCGGCAGGATCACCGGGTGGGGCGTCATCATGCCGCCAGCGGTGTAGTCGTCGTAGGTAAGGAGTCGGCGAAGGTCCTCTGCCTCATCAGGTTCGACGAGTGAGAGCAGTGCCTCCGCTGTTTCGGGTGGCAACTCAGACAGTAGGTCTACGGCGTCGTCTGGATCCATCTCCTCGAGGATGTCGGCCGCTCGCTCACCGCCCAGGGACGCCATGATCTCGATGCGGTCGTCTTCGGGAAGTTCTTCCAGAACGTCGGCAAGCTTTTGGTCATCGAGAGCGGCGGCAAGTTCGATCCGGCGCTTGGGCGTCAATTCGTGGAGAACGTTTGCGAGGTCAGCGGGACGCAACTTCTCTACGGTTGCGAGCAGACTCTGCACCCCCTGCGCAGGGTCAATCAGTGACAGACCCGATACCGCGGTCCAGTCGACGAGCAATGTTTCGCCGCGACGTCGAAATCCGCTGCCCTGCTTGCGTACGAAGATTCGGTTGACGACCCAGTCCCGGGTGCGCTCCTGCGAGATCGCGACGTCTTGCACGCTGACCGTCTCGCCAGTTTCCAGAATGTTGACGCGCTTGTCGAGCAACTCGCCGAGTACCAGCGTTTCGCCTGAGCGCTGCTCGAAGCGCCGCATATTGAGTAGGCCGGTGGTGACGACCGCACCGGAGTCGATGTTGGTGACACGGGTCATTGGGCAGAAGATGCGACGCCGAGGTTGCACTTCGACAACGAGGCCGAGGACGCGAGGTGAGTTGGCTCCATGTCGAAGGGTCACGACAACATCGCGCACCTTGCCTACTTGATCGCCGCGTGGGTCGAAAACGGCGATGCCGGCGAGATGCGCGACGAACACTCGGGTTGGCGCGCCAGTCATGTATGCAGGGTATCGCCCGCGGCTCCCGTCACGGTGTTGCACCGTATGGACTAGGCCTTCGTCGCGCCCTGGGTGAGGGCTGAACTCGGCTGAGCCAAAGGAAGTTTCGTGCTCAGCGAATGCCCGATGTTGAGATTGGGGCGATGCACGGTTGGATTAGATCGTGACCGACGATCGCGAGATGAGTCCGGCCGCTCCGCTGCCGATGCCACGTGCGCTCTCGGCGAGTGCCGTCAATCGTCCCCCGACCGGCGATCTCATCTTGCTGGGCGTGGCGGTCGCTGCGATCTCGACGTCAGCGCCACTCATTGCGGCCACTGCTACGCCGGCCCTGGCCATTGCCTTCTGGCGTTGCCTGATTGGATCTGGCGCCACCCTTCCGTGGGCCCTGATCAGGCACCGATCGGAGTTCCGCAGACTGACCCGCACCGAGGTTCGCGGCATGACTCTGGCCGGCGTGCTTCTCGCTCTGCACTTTGCCACGTGGATCACGAGCCTTCGCTACACCTCGGTTGCGTCGTCGACCGCACTCGTGGCAGCGCAGCCGATTTGGGCTGCGGTCTTTGCCAGGTGGCGAGGCGCATATGTCGACCGCCGCGTCTGGATCGGCATCGGCGTCGCGCTCAGTGGTGTGATCGTCTTGACGGGCATCGATTTTTCGATGGAGCCACGCGCACTTATCGGTGATGCACTCGCCATTGTCGGAGGCATATTTTCGGCCGCATACGTCACGTCGGCGGAGCGAGTCCGACAGTCTGTGTCGAACCCGGTCTTTTCGTCGATGGTCTACGCAGTGTCTGCCGCCGCGTTGTTGATCATCTGCATCGTGTTCGGCACGCAGATGTGGGGATACGGGCATGATGGCTGGCTCACGATCTTCGCGCTGACAGCAGGGGCACAGCTGCTCGGCCACACCCTCATCAACCGAGTGCTTCGCACAACGTCGGCCACGGTGAGCAGTATGGCGATTTTGCTTGAGATGCCGGGCGCAGTGCTGGTTGCAGCCGTGTGGCTTGGTCAAGTCCCGCCAGTGGAGATCGTGCCAGCGGTAGTGCTGCTTTTCGCGGGTCTTGCGCTGGTCATTAGTGCTGGCGATTCGCGAACCATGGTTGAGTCGCCGCCGGTGTGACGTGGCTAACCCTGTGAAGCAGCACACAAGATTCGGCGCAGGTGGCCTCTCGCTCGTACAGTTCGCCCATGACATCTTCGCCGCGCCCATTGCGCTCGCGCCGTTCCAACCTCGCCGTCCCAGGCAGCAGCCCCAAAATGCTGGAGAAGGCGAAAGGACTAGCCGCCGATCAGGTCTTTCTCGACCTCGAAGATTCGGTGGCTCCGATCGCGAAGGCAGATGCCCGTCGCAATATCGTCGCCGCGCTCAACGAGGGCGGATACGGCGACAAGATCCGATCAGTGCGCGTCAACGACTGGACGACGTCGTGGACATACCGCGATGTGATCGAGGTGGTCGAGAACGCAGGTCACAATCTCGACAGCATCATGTTGCCAAAGGTGCAGACCGCTGAGCAGATCGCCGCACTCGACACGTTGCTCACGCAGATCGAGAAGACCATGGGTTTTGAGGTCGGCCGCATTGGCATCGAGGCGCAGATTGAGAACGCGCTGGGCCTGATCAACGTCGATGCGATCGCCGCGGCGTCGCCACGTGTCGAGACCATCATCTTCGGGCCAGCCGACTTCATGGCAAGCATCAATATGAAGTCACTCGTCGTGGGCGAGCAGCCTTCCGGCTACGACGTCGGCGACGCCTATCACTACATCCTCATGCGGATCCTGATGGCGGCCCGTGCCTACGACAAGCAGGCCATCGACGGTCCTTACCTGCAGATCCGCGACCTTGAGGGCTACCGCAGGGTCGCGGGTCGATCGGCAGCGCTGGGCTTCGACGGCAAGTGGGTGCTTCACCCCGGGCAGGTAGATGTAGCGAATGAGGTCTTCAGCCCGCGCCAAGACGACTACGACAACTCCGAGCTCATCCTCGACGCGTATGACTACTACACCTCGGCGGAAGGCGGCGCTCGAGGTGCGGTAATGCTCGGAGACGAGATGATTGACGAGGCGTCGCGCAAGATGGCGCTCGTGATCTCCGCCAAAGGTCGGGCTGCCGGCATGGCCCGCACGAAGACTTTCGAACCACCGACTGACTAGCCGTACTCGCCCGAACTCTCACCGACCACACACCCCGAGACATTGGGGCGAAAGGAAAGCGCAATGGGTCGCCTTGCCAGGACCGAAGGACTCACCGACGTCCAGACCGAGATCCTCGCGGCGGTGCACGAGTTCGTCGAGAAGGAGATCATTCCTAACGCTCAAGAACTCGAGCATGGCGATATCTACCCGACCAAGATCGTCGAGGGTATGCAAGAGATGGGCATCTTCGGGTTGATGATCCCCGAAGAGTATGGCGGCCTCGGCGAGTCACTGTTGACCTACGCCCTATGCGTCGAAGAGATCGCCCGCGGCTGGATGTCAGTGAGCGGGATTGTCAACACCCACTTCATCGTCGCTTACATGGTGATGCAGCACGGCACCGACGAGCAGAAGGCTTACTACCTGCCAAAGATGGCGGCAGGTGAGATCCGTGGCGCATTCTCGATGTCCGAGCCGCACTGTGGTTCCGACGTTTCAGCGATTCGCTCAAAGGCTGTTCGCGACGGCGATGACTTCGTCCTCACCGGCCAGAAGATGTGGCTCACCAACGGTGGCTCGTCGACTCTGGTGGCCGTCCTTGTGCGTACCGACGACGAGGTCGACGCCGACTCGAGCGTGTACAAGAAGATGACCACGTTCCTCGTCGAGAAGCCCGCTGGATTCGGCGAGGTCCGTCCAGGACTGACGATTCCGGGCAAGATCGAGAAGATGGGCTACAAGGGAGTCGACACCACCGAGTTGATCATGGATGGCCTTCGGCTGTCTGCTGATTGCATCCTCGGCGGCGAGCCGGGCCGAGGTTTCTATCACATGATGGACGGTGTCGAAGTCGGTCGTGTCAACGTGGCTGCGCGCGCCTGTGGTCTCGCGCTGCGCGCTTTCGAACTCGGTATCGACTACGCGCAACAGCGTCAGACATTCGGCAAGCAGATCGCTGAGCATCAGGCGGTGCAGTTCCGGCTGGCCGACATGGCGGTCAAGGTTGAGGCCGCGCACCAAATGATGGTGATGGCAGCTCGTAAGAAGGATGCCGGCGAGCGCAATGACCTCGAGGCCGGGATGGCCAAGTACCTCGCCAGCGAGTACTGCAAGGAGGTCGTCGAGGACTCGTTCCGCATTCACGGTGGCTACGGCTATGCGAAGGAATACGAGATCGAGCGGCTCTACCGTGAAGCTCCTATGTTGCTCATCGGTGAAGGCACCGCCGATATCCAGCGCATGATCATCGGTCGACGCCTCCTCGAGGACTACAAGCGCCGCTGATGCGCATTCGCGCTGGCCAGGTTGTCACTCATGCCTGAATACTTCGAACGTCGAACTGGGCTCGCTGCTCAGTTTGTGAATCAAGCGCATGCATTGGTAGAGAACGGGTCTGGGCTGTACGCCGACATCTGTTCGGCCGCAGCGCTCGACCTTGCCGGGCCAAGTCTGCTCACGGACGTGCTGGCGCCTTGGGATTCGGGGCGCGTCGGCGACATGATGCCGCTGCGCATCATGGGTGCCACTCATCGTCTGGTGCTCGAACGTCAGGCACCGGCACTCGCGCTCTACTACCCCTCAGTGGGAGGCGCCGCGCCAGTAGATGGCGCATCACGGACTGCTTGCTACCAAGCCTGGGTCGACACCTTAGTTCGGCATGCTGATCGACTTCCAGAGTTGCTCGCCCAGCCGCCGCAGACCAATGAGATTGGTCGCGCCGCGGCGCTGGTCGGCATGTTGCATGTCATCGCGGAGGCCTGGGATCTCCCGATCCGGATGCATGAGTTGGGCACGAGCGCCGGGCTGCATCTGCGAGCTGATCACATTCGGATCACCTGGCACGACGGCGCTGTGGGCCCTGTTAATTCACCAGTGCAGTTGACCGATGCCTGGCAAGGCGCGTCGATCCCGGCGCCGAGCGAACGGCTCAATGTGGTCGAGCGGGTAGGTGTGGATCTTTACCCCGTCGACTTAGGCTCGGTCGAGGGACGTCTGCACCTGACCTCGTTTGTCTGGGCGGATCAGGTGGCCCGATTCGAACGACTTCGCGACGCGTTGTTGCTGGCAGAACGTGTTCCGGTCGTGACGGTGACCGGCGATCTGGTGGATTATGTTCGCGGCCTAGAGCTGCATGACGGGACAGCGCTTGTGATCTGGCACTCGGCGACGTGGATGTACTTGAGCGATGCCGACCGCGCGGCCGTGGACGAGGCGATCGCACGGCTGGGAGCAGAGGCGACACCTCGCTCGCCACTAGTTCGGATCGAGCGCGAGTACCACGAGTACCAGGTGGGTGCATCCTTCCCGGTGCGTGCCACCTGGTGGCCCGCGCCGCTGAGTCACCAGGTCGCTGCGGGCACCGCACTCCAGTACGCCGATTCACCTGCCCACGGGCTGCCGATCACGTGGCAGCTTCCAACGGTGGTTGCACCGTCGGTATAGGGCAGCGCTGGACGGCACCTAGCCGTGACCGGTCCGGCCTGATCTAGTGTCGCCGAACCGATGTCGACCTGGCGCCCCATTGCTACAGTGTGGCGATCAGTCGATAGGCGACCTGCCAGACGGCTGACCCACGCCGTCGAGAGGACCGACCGTGACCCCGCTACCTGAGGTCCTGCCCGCCCGCGCACGCGTCGTCATCGTCGGCGGTGGTGTGATCGGCTGCTCGATCGCCTATCACCTCACCAAACTCGGTGTCACCGACGTTGTCCTTCTTGAGAAGCACGAACTCACCGCGGGTACTACCTGGCATGCAGCCGGCTTGATCACGAGCGCCGGCTATCACACCGAGACCTCACTGTGGATGTCGCGGTATTCGCGTGAGCTCTACTCGAAGCTCGAAGCCGAGACAGGACACTCCACTGGATTTCGCCAGGTAGGCCACCTGCACATCGCGTGCGATCTCGCCCACCAGGAAACCATCCGACGCGAACGTGACTTTCAAGTCGGATACGGAGTTCCTAACGAACTCATCTCCGCTAAGGAGGTTGGTGAACTCTTCCCGTTGCTCAGGACCGACGACATCTTGGAGGCCTCGTACGTGGTGGATGAAGGCCGTGCTGATCCGGTCGGTGTCGCCACTGCGTTGGCTAAGGGCGCGAAGATGGGTGGCGCCAAAATCCTTGAGGGCGTTACGGTTACCGGCTTCACCAAGAAGGATGGACGCATCAGTAGCGTCCTCACCGAACAGGGTGAGATCGAGTGCGAGACCGTCGTGATCTCGAGCGGGCTCTGGAGTCGCCAACTCGCACGCACGATTGGAGTCGACATCCCGCTGCAAGCAGCGGAGCACTACTACTTGCTCACCGAGCCGATGCAAGGCGTGCATCGAGATCTCCCGATCGTTGAGGATCCCGGCTCATACAGTTACTTCCGTGAGGAGGGCGGTGGCCTATTGGTGGGGCTCTTCGAGCCAGTTGGTGGCGCTTGGTATCCCGAGGGTGCGCCTAACGATTTCGCGTTCGGCACTATCGCTCCGGATTACGACCGAGTGACGCCTTACCTGGACAACGCGATGGAACGTATACCGAGTTTGGCGACGGCCGGAATCCGCACATTCTTCTGCGGCCCTGAGAGTTTCACTCATGACGTCATGCCCATGGTTGGGCCTGTGCCCGAGTTGGACGGCATGTTCGCCGCCGCTGGCCTCAACTCCGTAGGCATCTTGTCGGGCGGCGGCATCGGTAGCGCACTCGCATCCTGGATCGTCGACGGCGTGGCCCCCGTCGACATGGCTGGTTACACGGTGGAGCGAGCACTTCCGTTTGAGAACTCCCTGAAGTTCCGCAGCGAACGGATCGTAGAGCAACTCGGTGTCCTCTTCGGTGATGGTGGCTTCCCGACGTTCCAGCAAAAGACCGCGCGAAATATCCGTCGCACTCCGCTGCATGAGGTTTGGGCTGCGAAGGGCGCGCACTTCGCGTGCTCGCACGGCTGGGAATACCCCGAATGGTTCTCACCGTCGGGCGTTGTGCCAGAGATCGAGCCGGGTTGGGGCCGGGGCGAGTGGACACCGTGGGTGGCTGAGGAGCACCGGACGATTCGCGAGAACGTTGGGGTGATCGACATGACGTTGATGTCGAAGTTCCTCGTCCAAGGCCCGCATGCTGCCGATGTGCTGGACCGGCTCAGTGCAAACGACGTCGTTGGCGCGGTCGGGCGCGTGGTCTATACGCAATGGCTGAACGTTGCAGGCGGTATCGAAGCTGACCTCACGGTGACTCGTCTCGAGACCGATGCATTTCTCGTCGTTGTCTCCGACATCACGCATCGTCGGGTCGAGAAGATGGTGCGCGATGAGGTACGAGCCGATGAGTTTGCGGTGATCACCGACGTCACATCCGGCTACACGCTCCTCACGGTTCAAGGACCCAAGTCGCGCGAGCTCTTGTCGCGTGTCAGCCCAAATGATCTCTCAGAGAAGGCATTTCCGTATCTGACCGCGCAGGAGGTCGAGATTGGCTACTCGCGGATGTGGGCCCTTCGCGTCACCTATGTTGGCGAGCTTGGCTTTGAGCTCTACGTGCCGGCAGACCAAGCGGTCTCGGTCTGGGAGACGCTTGAAGCGGTGGGCAGCGACCTTGGACTGCGCCCTGTCGGGCTTTCTGCGATGAACAGCCTTCGACTCGAGAAGGGCTATCGCGACTACGCGGTCGACATTGAGAACACTGACACTCCCGTGTCTGCGGGGCTCGCCTTCGCTGTCGCTTGGGACAAGCCAACTGCATTCCGAGGGAAGGCGGCACTAGAGGCGGTGCGATCCGATAAGTCGAACAGGATCACCTCGATCCTGGTGGATTCCCCGGAGCCCTTGCTCTATGGGGCTGAGCCAGTGCGACGCAACGGCGAGTGGGTCGGCTATATCTTGGCCGGTGGATTTGGCCACACGCTTGGTGCATCGGTTGGGCTTGCCTCCATCGACAACGAGGCTGGTGTTACTGCCGCGTGGCTGGCCGAAGGGGGCTTCGAGGTAGTGGTGGCAGGCGTCAGCTATCCCGCGTCGCTCTCGTTGCGGCCGTTCTACGACCCGGACCGTACTCGTGTCACCGGCTGAGAACCGTTCTGCAAGTGGGCAATGGCGATACATGAGTCAGCAGAGGAGGCGTAGTTGTGGCTGAGCCACTTCCGTCGCAAGCCCGGATCGTGATTGTCGGTGGCGGGGTAATCGGTTGTTCCATCGCCTACCACCTCACCAAGCTTGGGGTCTGCGATGTTGTGCTACTCGAGAAGCACGAGTTGACCTCGGGTACCACCTGGCATGCGGCTGGGCTCATCACAAGTGCCGCCTACCACTCCGAGACCTCGCTGTGGATTGCCCGGTATTCGCGCGATCTGTATTCCAAGCTCGAGGCCGAGACCGGCCATTCCACGGGGTTTCGTCCAGTTGGCCACATCGTCGTGGCATGCACTGACGCCAACCGCGAACTCATGCGACGCGAGCGCGACTTCCAAGTCGGGTTTGGTGTTCCGAACGTGCTGATTTCACCGCGCGAAGCGCAGGACCTGTTCCCCCTTATGAACATCGGTGACGTCCTCGAGGCGTCATACGTGCATGACGAAGGTCGTGCCGATCCTGTTGGCGTCACCACCGCTTTGGCTAAGGGCGCGAAGAGCGGTGGCGCAACGATCGTCGAGGGCGTCACAGTTACTGGCTTTGTGAAGCAGGGTCGTCGAGTGACCGGGGTGGTTACCGACCAGGGTGAAATCGCCTGTGACACAGTGGTTCTCGCGGCTGGCCTGTGGACTCGTCAGATGGCTGCCGCAATCAACGTCGATGTGCCACTTCAGGCTGGGGAGCACTACTACCTGCTTACTGAACCGATGGAGGGCGTACACCGCGACCTGCCTATCGTCGAGGACCCGACCTCGTACGGCTACTACCGAGAAGAGGCTGGCGGCCTGTTGGTTGGGGTGTTCGAACCCGAAGGCGGACCGTGGTTCCCCGAGGGTGCACCCAGCGACTTCGCCTACGGCACGATCGCGCCCGACTATGAGCGGGTGATGCCCTACCTGGAAACGACTATGGCCCGGATCCCAAGCCTCGCTGGCGCGGGTATCCGTACCTTCTTCTGTGGCCCGGAGAGCTGGACTCACGACGGGGCGCCGATGGTGGGTCCCGTTCCTGAACTCGACGGAATGTACGTAGCCGCGGGAATGAATTCAGTCGGCATCATGTCAGCGGGCGGAATTGGTTCGGTGCTGGCGTCATGGATCGTTGATGGCGTTTGTCCGGTCGACATCTCCGGCTACTCGGTGGATCGCGCACTTCCGTTCCAGAATACGTTGCGGTTCCGCCGTGAGCGAATAGTTGAGCAAGTGGGCCTATGGGTTACTCCGTCGTTCCCGACTTTCCAACAACAAACCGCGCGCAACGTTCGGCGGATGCCACTGCATGACGTATGGGCGCGGTTGGGCGGGCACTTCGCCTGCTCTGATGGTTGGGAGGCGCCAGAGTGGTTCTCGCCGACCGGTGAAATGCCAGAGGTGCCATGGACTTTCGGCCGCGGGGAGTGGACCCCCTGGGTTGCCGCGGAGCACCTAGCGGTGCGCGAGAAGGTCGGTGTCGGTGACGTCAGCATGATGTCGAAGTTCTTGGTGCAAGGCCGAGATGCGGCTCAGGTTCTCGATCGGCTCAGTGCCAATGATGTCGCCGGGGCAGTCGGTCGTGTCGTCTACACGCAGTGGCTCAATGACGCGGGAGGTATTGACGCCGATCTCACTGTGACAAGGCTCGGCACCGAGACGTTCATGGTCGTGGTCTCTGGGATCTCGCATCGTCGGGTCGAGCGAATGATTCGAGCCGAGGTTCGTGTCGACGAATTCGCGGTAGTGGTCGATGTAACGGCGGCGTATGCGTTGCTCACTGTGCAGGGTCCGAACTCGCGCGAACTGCTCACGCGGGTAAGTCCAAATGACTTGTCGGAGAAGGCATTTCCGTATCTCACCGCGCAGGAGATTGAGGTCGGATACTCACGTCTGTGGGCATTCCGCGTCACGTATCTTGGCGAACTCGGATTCGAGCTCTACATCCCCGCTGATCAAGCGATGAGCGTGTGGGAGACGTTGTCGGCAGCAGGCTCCGATCTCGGGCTTCGACCGGTGGGGCTTGCGGCCATGGAGGGGCTGCGATTGGAGAAGGGCTACCGTGAATTCGCGCTGGACATCGACAACACAGACACCCCCGTGGTCGCTGGGCTCTCGTTCGCGGTGGCCTGGGATAAGCCAATGATCTTTCGCGGTAAGGCCGCTTTGGAGGCTCTTCGGCATGACCGCACTAGCCGATTGGTTTGTGTGCGAGTCGATTCGCCAGATCCGATGCTGCACGGTGCCGAACCGATACTTCGCGATGGTTACTGGGTGGGCTATGTGAACTCGGGGGCCTTCGGCCATACGGTCGGAGCCTCGGTGGGGCTAGCGCTGATCGACAATGAGCAGGGCGTCGGTGCCGCATGGCTCGCAGAAGGCGGTTTTGAGGTTGTAGTGGCGGGCGTGAAGTTCCCGGTGACCTTGTCACTCAAGCCCTTCTACGATCCGGATCGAACCCGAGTTCGTGGCTGAGGTACTCGCGGCTGTCGCACTGACAAGATCAGGCTCGTGACGCAACCCGACACTCTCGACGGTATGCCCAAGCGGCTGTGGTCGTGCACGCCGACTCGTTTGGACACCTGGCTCACTTGCCCTCGGCGGTATCGCTTTACCTATCTCGAGCATCGATCTAAGGGAGCGCCGTGGGCGCACAACTCCATGGGTTCGGCAGTGCATGCCGCCTTACGCGACTGGTACGTCGCACCGAGTGCGCAACGTACACCGGCCTATGCCACCGAACTCGTTGAGCGTCAATGGCTTTCGGACGGGTTCCGAGATACCGCACAGTCCGAGGCGTGGCGTAGCCGATCGGCACAGATGGCAGCTTCCTATGTGGTCACGCAAGACGCTGACGAGGAGCCTGTCGGCATCGAGCGCACAGTGTCGGCGGCGACGCACGGTATGGCGCTGTCGGGGCGAGTCGATCGCATTGACCTTCGAGCAAGTGCAGATGGTGGCGAAGAGCTCGTGATCGTCGACTACAAGACCGGACGTCACCCACTCACATCTGACGATGCTCGATCATCACTCGCCTTGGCAATCTATGTCGTGTCGGCGCGACGGACATTGCGCATGCGAGCTCGTCGAGTCGAACTGCACCACCTGCCGTCCGCAACAGTCGCCGCATACGAGCACACCGAAGAATCGCTCGAACGTCATCTGGGCCGTGCCGAGCAAATCGCACAGGAAGCATCCGCTGCAGAACAGCGCTGGCGAACCGATCTCGAACCGCTCGCTACATCGGTCGCCGACGGTGACGCGGAAGCGATCGCCGCGGTGGATGCTGTGTTCCCCGCAGTGCCAAGCACTGGGTGTTCGTGGTGCGACTATCGGCGGTGGTGTCCCGCAGGTCAGGACGCATCACAAGAAATCGCCTCATGGACTGCTCTTGGCGCACGTGAGACGGACTGAGGTTGAGCCAGTGCCAGTCCACGATCGGGTGGCAACCGCGATCAGGTGTTGATGCACGACCACTTGGTGACACACGACGATGTGGTGAGATCGACTAACCGAGCCGAGCGCTGATTCGCGATCCGGGAAATTTCTGTTCGATCGTGAGTTGGGTGCACAACCGGCGAACGATCTGCAGCCCGCGTCCACCGTCATCGAGTGCATTTAGTTCAGTGTGGACAATTGGGTCAAAAGGCTTGGACAGCAACGATTCTGGCGGCTCACTCCATTCCCCGTCGTCACTGCACTCGAGCGTCAGAACGGGGCCGAGCGCCTCAATGCGTGCGACGGCTGTGAGCGCGACCCTGCCAGAGCCGTGCCTGATCGCGTTACTGACGAGTTCGGAGGTGACCAGCACTGCGTCGTCGATACGACGGGAAAGATCTTTGACATCGGCACCTGCCCAGGCAATCGCGAGGAGGTCGCGTACTGCGGCTCGAGCGGTCGGCGCCGAGGCTGGTTCGGGGGCGAGGTCGAGCACCAGCGAAGTCACTGCCTCTTCCTACCCCCTATGTGCCGATTTCACACCTGATAACAGCAGATTTATGGCCGCGGCTGTGGAGGCGGGCGCCTCAACCGCGGGCGAATGAGCCGTATTCGGGATCACCACAACGTTTGTGCCGAGTTCCTTGGCCATGAGGTCTTGCTCGGCCAATGGCCAGGCATCATCGTCGGCACCATGCATGACCGCGACGCTCAAGCCCGCTCGAGCAAGTGAAGCAAGTTCAGATGTGCGATCTGGGGTCTCCATCAAAGTCGTGGCTTTGGCGCGCAGTGCGTAGGCGTTGTTAGCGATGAATCGTCGCCGCATGAACTCAGCGATCTCATCGTTAGGAGGTACCCAGCCCCCCTCGCGATCTGCTGCATCCTTTACTTCCCAGACCATTTCAAGAGGCACCTGTGGCAGTGCGGCACGCAAGGCACCGAGCGAATCGTGATGACTCGGGGGCAGAGGGCCGGCGCCAGAACACAGCAGGATCAGTGAGGCAAAGTCTTCGGGGCCATCGTTGAGGGCTGCTTCGCGTGCTACGAGACCGCCGAACGAGTGACCGATCACATGCACTGGCTCGGTGCTGATTGCGGCGATGACCTCATGGAGTTCGGTTGCGAGTGCAGCCAGGGTATAGGCGGATTCGTCTTCAGGCCCACGTGATTCGAACTGACCACGCTGGTCGTACGACACGACCGACCAGCCGAACTGAGCTAGCGGTTCGAGAATGGGAAGGAAGTCCTCTTTGGATCCGGTGAAGCCGGGGATCAACACGATGACTCCGCGAGGCTCGGCAACGGGGTCGATACGGATGGCAGCGAGGTCACCGCGTCTTGTCGAGATGCTTAGGGCACGGGCATGCGCGGGCAAGGCTAGTGATGGTGGTGTGCTCACGTCCTCACACTACGGGCTGGCATGGCCCCAGCGGGTGGAGGTGTGTCAGCCGCGACAGTGTTGGGTCCTAGGGTTACTCGTAAGGCCCAGACCAACGACAACGGACGAAAGGCGCGTGATCGTGGCTCGCACCATTGCCGTGGCCAGTCAAAAGGGTGGAGTCGGGAAGACCACCACCGTTGCCTCGCTGGGTGTCGCGCTTGCCGAGTTGGGGGAGGAAGTCCTACTCGTTGATCTTGATCCGCAGGCCTGCCTCACCTTCTCCCTCGGTCTAGACCCCGAGTTACTTCAGTTGGCGTTGCCTGACGTTCTTGCTGGCCGAGTCGGGCTGCGTGATGTGATCACTGCCACGGAGGAGGGCGTCGACCTCGTGCCGAGCACCATCGCGCTCGCGCAGTCTGAAGCGGCGATGCTCACGGGCGACGCCTCGGAATATGTGTTGAAACGCGCGTTGGTATCAGTGCTCGATCACTATGACTGGATCCTGCTCGATTGTCCGCCCACCCTTGGCGTGCTCACGGTCAATGCGCTCACTGCCGCCGATGAAGTATTGGTACCACTGCAATGTGAGACCCTCGCCCATCGCGGTGTCGGGCAAGTGGTCGAGACGGTTTTGGCAGTGACGCAGGTTTCAAACCCTCGTCTGCGCATCTTGGGTGTGCTGCCCACGATGTACGACTCGCGGACCGCGCACGCCCGAGCCGTACTCGCCGACATTGCCGGTCGTTACGACATGCCCGTTCTCGATCCGCCGATCCCCAGATCGGTGCGCTTTGCCGAGGCGCCTGCTCTTGGTCGGTCGGTGCTATCGACGTCTCCGGGAATTCGTGGAGTCGAGGCGTACCGAACTCATGCGCAATGGTTGTTAGCCGCAGCGCGGGTCGAGCCAAGCCGCTAACTCGATCGGCCAAGCTGGTCGGTAGTCAGTTCCCGACGAGTCAGTACTCGACTACTCAGTACCCGACTACTCAGAACCCGACTACTCAGAACCCGACGAGTCTGACCCCGAGGATTCAGTACCGGAGGAGTCAGCGCCGGACGCGCCACCGCGACCGCGACCACCACGCCGACGTCGAGGGCGGGTGCTACCAGCGGGAGCATCTGCGGTTGCTGGGCTTTCGGGCTGCTTGCCCGAATTATCGGCGACGGTGTCGCCTTCTGCGCCAGCACGTGTGCGCCGGCGTTGGCGATCGGTCCGAGGTGGCCTTGGCTCCTCGGCGCTCGCGGTAGCCCCGTCGCCTGACGTCTTCGTCCCGGCTGAACGCGGTGCACGATCCCTACTCGGTTTGTCATCTTTGCGTGGCTTGTCGGCAGGCCGGGCTCGCTTGCCAGCAGATGCCCCGGTCTCACCGAGATCTTCCAGAGTCTCAGCCTTGAGGCCCGCACGAGTCTGTGAACTCTTCGGCAATCGACCCTTGGTTCCCTCGGGAATTCCCAGCCCGGTGTAGACGTGGGGGCTCGACGAATACGTTTCGATTGGCTCGACGAAGGGCAACCCGAGTGCCTGGTTGATCATCTTCCAGCGGTGCATATCGTCCCAGTCGACGAGAGTGATCGCGACGCCGGAGTTACCTGCGCGGCCAGTTCGACCAACTCGGTGCAGGTAGGTCTTGTCGTCCTCTGGGCACTCCCAGTTGAAGACGTGTGTGACATCAGCGACGTCGATGCCGCGTGCCGCAACGTCGGTTGCGACCAGGACGTCGACCTTGCCGTTGCGGAAGGCACGCAGGGCTTGCTCGCGCGCGCCCTGACCGAGGTCACCGTGCACTGCGGCCGCTGCAAATCCACGCTCTGCGAGATCGTCGGCGACTCGTTGTGCATTTCGTTTCGTGCGGCAGAAGATGATCGTGAGCCCACGTCCCTCTGCTTGCAGGACTCGAGCGATGAGTTCCTGCTTGTCGAGGCTATGTGCGCGCCACACGTGCTGCTCGATCGAGAGCACAGTGGCGCCGGCATCGTTGGGATCAGTGGCCCGAATGTGTGTGGGCTGGGTCATGTAGCGGCGGGCCAGCGCGACGATCTGGCCGGGCATCGTCGCTGAGAAGAGCATGGTCTGACGCACTGGCGAGACGAGCGACACGAGGCGTTCGACGTCGGGCAGGAACCCCATGTCGAGCATCTCGTCGGCCTCGTCGAGTACGAGTGTCTTGACGTTCTTCAGCGGCAGGTGCCCTTGCTTGGCGAGGTCGATGAGGCGGCCGGGCGTACCGACAACGATCTCGATCCCGCCTCGAAGTGCCTCGACCTGCGGTTCGTACGCCCTACCACCGTAGACACACAGGACGCGGACACCTCGATTGCGTCCGGCCTTTTGCAGATCGCTGGCGACCTGGATCGCGAGTTCGCGGGTGGGGACGATGACCAGCGCTTGTGGCTTGCCGCGCACCGCATCTGGCTGGGCGTCGAAGCCCTCGTCGGTGGGTGAGGTCAAGCGCTGGATGGCGGGGATGCCGAAGCCGAGAGTCTTGCCCGTACCGGTCTTCGCCTGGCCAATGAGATCGGCGCCGGTGAGTGCCAGCGGCAAGGTCTGCTCTTGGATGGGGAAGGCGGTGATGATGCCGTCGGCAGCGAGTGCTTCGACAATCGCGGGGTGCACGCCGAGTTCGGCGAACGTCTTGGGCTCGGCGGGCGCGACTGCCTCTTGGGGTTGATCCGCTGCGCTGTCATCGACTGCTGCGGCGTCATCGGCTAGGGCTGATGGGTCGGTCTCGGGGTCATTCTGCGTGGGGTCGATCTTGGTGGTCAGGGCCTACTCCGTTGCTTGGCCGCGGCGTCGTGACGAGCGTCCCGAGGCGATCAGCGGTTGCAGATCGCGACACCTCGGGGTGCGCGCCGCGCGACCATTGCGGTCGCCGTCGGCGGTGAGGTCACGGAGAAAAAGGATGATCAGCGCCGCGACCGATGAGGACAACTCCCAGTCTACCCTTCTCGGGCACGGCGAAAGGCCGTTCCGATCCGCGGGCTACTCGGGCGGGTCGGCCGTCGGCGTCCAGTCGCACCACGTACCCTCAGCACTCGTGAGCCACTCCGAGGTCGAGCCGGGCGAATCGTCGATTGAGTCGACGATTCACGATCAGGCATTTCGCTCGTCGGTGGTCGATCTGCTCGGTGTTCTCGCGTACAACGAACTTGTCGCGTTCGAGCGGCTCGCCGCCGATGCGTCAGTGGCGCCAACAATTGGCGACAAGATGGCGTTGGCCCTGATGGCAACTGCTGAGATCCGGCACTTCACCCTCCTCGCCGAGCGGCTTGCCGACCTCGGAGCCGACCCCGCCGAGGCCATGGCGCCGTTCGTTGCATCGATTGCGGCCTTCCATGAGCAGACCGCGCCAAGTGACTGGCTGGAGAGTCTGGTCAAGGCCTACGTCGGCGACGGAATTGCGAGTGACTTTTACCGGGAGGTTGCGCAGCGGGTCGATCCACACACTCGCGCACTGGTCCTGGAGGTTTGCAGTGACTCCGGTCATGCGAACTTCGCGGTCGCAACCGTGCGAGCAGCCATTGAGGAAGACCCCCGTCTTGCCGGCCGTCTGGCCCTGTGGGGCAGACGCCTTGTGGGCGAAGCGATTTCGGGTGCCCAGCGGGTAGCTGCGGAGCGTGACGGTCTGACGGCGTTGCTCGTCGGCGACGCTGACCGGCCAGGGATGGGCTTTGGCGAACTCGGCGACATGTTCTCGCGGATCACCGACGCCCACACCGAGCGGATGAAGATCCTCGGGATGTCCGCTTAGGCGCTCGCGTGCCACGGCAGCGCCGTTCGCCTCGCCTCAGATTCCATCGATTCGGGTGGGTGCCTGCTCGCCCAAAAATCAATGGGGCGTCTGAACTGCCTCTAGAGCAGTCGGGGGCACATTGATGATAAAAAAAATTGGGGCGGGGGGAGGCGGTTAGGGGGTGCCGAAGCCGATGCGGCCGGGGACGTTGGTGCCGATCTCGACGTAGGCGATCTTGTCGCCGGGGATGACAACCGTGCGGCCCTTGTCGTCGGTTAGCACGAGTGCCGAACCCTTGTCGATGGCGGCGCTCACGAGGACGGAGACGGCCTCGGGGGTCAACTCGCTTTCGAGTACGACCTCGCGTGCTGCCTGCTGAACACCGATCTTGACCTCCACGCCGATTCCTTTCGAGTAACAAGTGCGCGTCATCAAGTGCGGAACACCGCACCAGGGCCGGTAGGTGGCACCGGTATGGGTACAACCTAATGCTCCGCCGTGCCTGTCTTGGCCTGGAATCGGCCAGGTACGCCCTCGGCGTAGCGACGGCTGGGGGTCAGGCAGGCGGATGTGACAGCGGGAACCCAGAGATTCCGCGCCAGCCAAGGGCACTGATCAACTTCGCAGCGTCTTCTCGGTCCACGGCTCCACCGTCACGGCCCCAGTGGCGCGCTGCAGTCTGCGCGAGTCCGATCAGACCCGCCGCGAGCATCCGAGCTTGTGCCAGTGTGAGGCCGGTATCGGCTGCGATCACGTCGCTCACTGCATTGGCACACAGGTCGTTGGTGCGGTCGACTCTCGCGCGCACTGCTGGCTCGTTTGTGAGGTCGGATTCGAAGATGAGCCGGAACAAGCCATGCGGATCGTTGACGAAATCGAAGTACGCCTGAGAAGTTGCCGCGACTCGCAGTTTGTTGTCGGTGGTCGAGGCAAGCGCTTCATGCACTGATGCGAGCAGCGAATCGGACGAGACGTCAAGCAGGGCGAGGTAGAGCTCGAGTTTGCTCGGAAAGTGTTGGTAGAGAACCGGCTTGCTTACCCCAGCCGCATCCGCAATGTCATCCATGGCGGCTGCGTGATAACCCTCCGCAACGAATACATCGCGCGCAGCCTCAAGCAGTTGAACCTTTCGCTCACTCCGAGGCAAGCGCTGGCCCCGAGGTGGAACGGGTGAGGTCTCGGGCGCGGCAGGCATGTCGCCAGACTACTCGGCACCAACTTGATCTTGCTCTCGTCCGGTTTACTGGTGCGCTCCGAGCTGGACGAGCAATGTGGCATTGGGCTGATTGTGCCTTTCGCCGCGCAACACAGGTGTCCTTGCTCCTACCGTTGGCACATGTCCGGACTGACAAGTGATGAGCCACGCCCTAATCCAGGGGAGATCGAGGCGGCGCTGCGCATGGTTCCGGGCGTCGATGATGCCGAAGTCAACACTGAGTTGGCCGGTGGAGCCTCCGCGGACACTCTCAGGCTCACCCTTGCTCCGGGTGCTGACGAGGTAGCAGTCGCCCACGCGGTGCAGCGAATCCTGCGCATGCAATTTGGTGTCGGACTTGATGGCAACAACATCGAACTCGTTGAGGATTCTTATCCCGAGACTGTCACAGCTAGCGCCACTGCGCCGATTCTGCAGGTCGTGACATCGAGTCCTTCCGACGACGACGCCAACTCAAACGTCCTGCCACTTGACCGCGATATCGCGGCGCTGCTGGCCCGGCTTGATGCGGCCTCGAACCGTCGTCCGGAAACCCAGCGATTCGAAAATGATGTGCTGCGCTCAGCGATGCGCCATCCATCTGGCGGCAATTTCGACAATTCGGTTGCAGCCCCCGCTGCTGTGGCCGACGTCGCGCAGAGCGCGAGCGTAAACCTGACTCCGCCAATGAGCGCCACGTCGAGACCGGCCGCCGCAGGACATTCGCAGGGACAGGCAGCGCCCAACGCGGGCGGAAACCTCGACCCGCGACTGGCCATCGCGCGGCTCACGATGTCGGCAGACGGTCTCGGGATGACGGCAACCGTCACGTTGTCACGCGCTGGCATGGAGCACACCGGGATTGCTGACGGCCCAGGCAGTGGCGCCGCAGTGAATCGCACGGTGGCGTTGGCCACGGTGAACGCAATCAGCGCCGCGATGGGCTCGGGCCAGCGGCTGGATGTCGATGCCGTGTTGTTGACCCAACTTGGTGCCGAGCGGGTAGCGGTGGTTCAGGTCACGCGCATCACTCCTAGTGGGGCCGAGCGACTCACCGGCGCGTCGGAAGTACGAGAAGACGTTCGCCAGGCAGTAATCCGTGCGACGCTCGATGCTGTGAACCGTCGACTCGCGCCGCTGTTCGACCACTACTGACCTCGGACTCGATCACCTATGACTTCTGCTCGTATTCCGCGTTCCGCCGAAGACCTACTTGCCGATCTTCCGCAGCCTTGGGACCGTACCGAAATCGTCGTTCCCAATGGCACGTTGGCTATCCGCTCAGCGCCGCCGGTGGCCGATTCTGCTGCTGAACCGGCGTTGTTCATCCATGGTTTGGGTGGAAGCGCAACCAACTGGACCGACCTGATGGCACTGTTGCGTGATCGAGTTGATGGTGTGGCCGTTGACCTTCCCGGGCATGGCTGGTCGCCGCCTCCCCGTGATGGCGATTACAGCCCGAGGCGCACTGCCGCGTCACTCGTCGATCTCGTGACAGCGCGATTCGACGGCCAACCGGTGCACGTGTTTGGGAACTCGATGGGGGGAGCGGTTGCACTCCAGTTCGTGGCGCTGCGACCCGACCTTGTTCGAACGTTGACGCTGGTGAGCCCCGCAATGCCGAAGATCGGTGTTCGCCGCGGCAACGCGCATTTGCCAGTGATCGCGACTCCTGGATTGGGTGTGCGACTTTATCGGCGCTACCTCTCCGTCGAACCGGCGATGCGGGCGAAGGCGACCGTCGATGTCTGCTTCGCTGACCCAGCGTCGGTGCCTGCAGAGCGCATGGAGCAGGCAGTTGCCGAGGTACAGCGGCGCGACGGGCTGCCCTACGCGGGTGATGCGTTCATCTCGTCGTTGCGTGGCTTGTTGGCAACATATCTGGATCGGTCGAACGAACGGCCGTGGAAGTTGGCCGAGGCTGTCACGTGTCCGACGATGCTCGTGTACGGGCGCCGCGACAAGTTGGTGGATCCGATTCACGCTCACACCAAGGCATTTCCGGATGTGCGCGTGCTCGTACTGCCCCATGCTGGCCACGTGGCCCAGATCGAGCAGCCAGTGTTGGTTGCCGAAGCTTGGCGCTACCTGTTGCCTCGCGCTGATCGGGTCGCCTAAGTGGGCTGGACCGCAGCAGCGGACACCGAAGGTTGCCACTAGTACGGTTAGCCGGTGACTGAGACTGTGCAGCCCAGCGCCCGTGAACTTCCGGCCCGCGCTCGGATCGTTGTGATCGGTGGTGGTGTCGGCGGAACTTCGGTGGCCTACCACTTGGCTCTCGCTGGCGAGCGGGACGTCGTACTCGTTGATCGCGACGAACTCACTAGCGGTTCGACCTTCCACTCTGCGGGTCTAGTAGGGCAGTTGCGCTCCGATCCCACTCTGACTGCGATGAACCGCTACTCGGTCGAGCTCTACCGTGCGCTGCAAGCTGGCGACAATCCGCCTGGCTGGGTCGAGTGCGGCAGTATTCGCCTCGCATCTTCGACGGAGCGCTGGGAGGAGATCTCGCGGCAGGCGGGTTGGGCGGCCGCCAGCGGGCTTGATCTGCAACAGATCTCGGCCAGGGAAGCGCAAGAACTCTTTCCGCTGATGGTGGCCGATCGGGTGCAGGGTGCTGCTTATCTGCCTACCGATGGTCAGGTAGATCCGGCCGGGCTGGCCTACTCGCTCGCGGCGGGCGCTCGCGCTATGGGTGTTGCAATCCACACTCGCACAAGGGTTTTGGGCATTGATACCGATGGTGATGGACTCCGTCGTCGTGTCACGCGTGTGCGCACCGATCGGGGCGACATCGAGTGCGAGATAGTGGTCGACTGCGGCGGCATGTTCGCCGCGGAGATCGCTCGGATGGTCGATGTTCGGGTACCGATTGTTCCGATGTCACACCAGTACATCGTCACCGAGCCGATGTTCGAGCATCGTGAAACGCCGCTGCCTTCGCTGCGTGACCCCGACCTGCTCGTGTATTTCCGGCAAGACGTTGACGGCCTCGTGATGGGTGGCTATGAGCGAAACAGTCGGCCATGGACTGCGTCGGCATCGTCCTACGACTCGATCCCCAGTGACTTCAACGGCAAACTGCTCGATCCCGATTACGACCGATTCCTAGAGATCAGCGAGAACGCCGCGATCAGGGTGCCAGCCATTGCTGATGCTGGCATTCGCACGTTCATCAACGGTCCAGAAGCGTTCACTCCCGACAATGAGTTCTGCCTTGGCCCTACCGAGGTGGCTGGCTTTTTCGTCGCCGCTGGATTCTGCGCTCACGGGATCGCCGGGGCAGGGGGAATGGGCAAGGTGATGGCCGAGTGGGTGCTCGAAGGCGCACCGCCGATGGACCTGTGGCACATGGATGTTCGGCGCTTCGGGGCTTCGTATCGATCTCCAGCGTTCACGCTGGCTCGTACGGTCGAGAACTACGAGTCCTACTACGACATCCGCTACCCGAGTCACGAACGCACTGCGGGACGTCCGTTGCGCACGTCGCCGGCCTACGCCTGGCACCGAGACCATGGGGCGGTGTTCGGCGAGAAGTCTGGCTGGGAGCGCGTGAACTTCTACGAGACCAACGTCGATTCTGCTGCTGAAGCCTGGCGCCCCATGGGCTGGGCGGGTCGGCACTGGTCACCCGCCGTCGTCACCGAGCATCGGGCCGTACGTGAGACCGCTGGAATCTTCGACGAATCCTCCTTCGCCAAGGTCGAGGTCAGTGGCCCGGACGCCGCGCGACTTGTTGAGTGGGTCTTCTGCAACCAGATCGCACGTGGCAAGGGATCTGTCACCTACACGCAGGCGCTCAACGCGCGGGGCGGCATCGAGAGCGACGTCACGGTCACTCAACTCGATGACACGGTCTTCCTAGTCGTCAGTGGTACTGCGTTCGCTACACACGACGCCGCTTGGCTGCGCACACAGGCGCGCGCACTTGATGCGGATGTGCGCATTACCGACGCCACCGGTTCTTATGCCTGGTTCGGGCTTTGGGGCCCGCTTGCGCGCGAGATCGTTGGTCCGCTGACCCCGCAGGATCTCAGCAATGACGCTTTCCCGTTCATGACGATGCGCGAAACCTCCATCGGCAACATCCCCGTGCGGATGACGCGGGTGACCTTCGTGGGTGAACTCGGCTGGGAGATCTCCTGTTCCGCTGAGTACGGAACTTCACTGTGGTCGATGTTGTGGGCCGCCGGGCAGCCGCTGGGGATGGTCGCGGGCGGGTATCGCGCGATCGACTCGCTGCGGTTGGAGAAGTCCTACCGGGTGTGGGGTGCTGAGATCGATCCGGGCCATTCGCCGGATGAGTCGGGCCTAGGTTTTTGTGTGAAGGTCGATAAGCCCGGCGGATTTCTTGGCCGCGAGGCAGTGCTTGCCCAGCGGGCAGCAGGTGTCACGTCCCGCTTGTGCGCGCTCGTGTTGGCTGACCGATCAGTGGTCGCGCTGGGCAATGAGCCGGTGCGTGTGGGTAATCGAGTACTCGGCCGAGTCGCTAGTGGAGGGCTTGGCTTCAGCGTTGAGGCGTCGATTGCCTATGTGCACCTACCGATTGAGTTCACGCAGGTAGGTACTGCTGTTGAGGTCGGGGTATTTGGCGAGTGGGTCAGCGCTCTGGTGGTAGCGCAACCTCTCTACGACCCGGCCTCTGCTCGGGTTCGTGCCTAGTTAAATCGCCTGCGTTTCTGACTCGGGCAGGCGTGAGAGCCGTTGGGCCGCAAGGGATCCCACGTCAAGTATCTAGTTGCCACCCTCGGTGAAGGTCGCCACTCCCTTGACGAAGTCAAGGCCCTTGGTGTCGCCATCGATCCCGAAGATGGCGCGTTCGGCGAGATCGTTGCGGTAAGCGCCATCAGCTGGGGCTGCGCTCAGCACGCCACCCTCGATTGCCACGCGTATGGTCTGGTCCCATAGGGCCAGGTCGGTGATTCCGATGTTGGCAGGCGATGGCCAGATCAGCGGGTTGATCTCGTTGAGCTGCCAGGTTTGGTGACCACGACCCTGGGTAGCACCGGCGGCCATCACCTGGTCGATGGCGGTCTCGGGGTTGTCGCGCGCATACATCCAGCCGCGGAAGGTTGCGCGTAGGAAGCGCACGGCGATCTCCTCGTTACCAGCTTCCGCCAGCCACGACTCCCTCGCCAGGATTGCATCTTGCAGCATGGCCGTGCCCTCGGCGTTCCAGTCGATGACGTTAAGGTCGCTGGGCTGATAGAGGTTGCCGGTGGCGGGATTGCGCTGCTCAAGGATCTGCGCGTAACCGTCGTAGACCATCGCTTCGGCCTCGTCGATTTCGTGCGAGAGCAAGGCTGACATGTCGAAGTCCTGGATCACCTGTTCGTAATCGACGCCCGGCGTGAGGTCGTGCTTCGCGGTGCCAGCCGTAACTTCATGCTCGTTGCCGAAGTCCCACACGCCCACCTTCTTGCCGCGGAACTCCTCCACCGAGTTGATGTTGCTTTCCTTCAGCGAGATCGCGCGGGTGCCCGAACGCTGGAAAACCTGCGCGATGCTTACCAAATCGGAGTCACCGCTCTGGACCGCAGTGAGGGCTTTAGGGAGCCAACTGACCGTGAACTCGGGTCCGTCGGGCGCCGAGCCTTCGGCAACGGTATCGACGTACGGGCCACCAGGCACGAGGGTGACATCGAGCCCTTCGGCCTGGTAGAAGCCCTGCACCTGAGCCACGATCGGGCCGGCAAACTGCGCCTGCGGAACCCATTGGAGTTGAACACGGAGGGTGTTTGCAGTGCTCACTTGGGGAGTCCGTTCTCGCGATGGTGCGCTGAGTTGGTGGGTCGTTGATCACACTAGGTGCCAGAACCAGTAGCGCGCTAGATGCGGATCCATTGCCGACCGTGATCGGTCGCGTCGCTTTGTTCGGGGCGACCGAACGGGGCGACAAAAGGGGCGGCAAAAGGGGCGGCAACCGAATTTGCTCGGCTGCCGCCCCTTTCATTACTCGCCTATCGCTTAGGCCGGATCGAGTTCGCGGTGATCGATCGGGCCTTCATCCATGACGTCGTCGATTGTGCGTCGTGGACCGGTGAACCACTTCTTTGCTGATAGGTGCCAGCCGAGCCAGAGTGCGATGAGCAACACGGCCATGACTATCGGCGCGTAGTTGATCGACTTCCAGTCGAAAGGCACTTCTTCGACGCTGGCAGAGCCCAGCATTCCGCGCATGAAGCCAGGCGCACCGGCCGGATACAGCGGAAGGATGAAGTAGACCGAGGTGATGAGGACTTCTAACACCGCGATCGGTGCCATCCACTTCCACTTCTTGCCCAGATTCCACGACCCCTGCTTGAAATCCTCGCCGACCTTCCAGCGGTAGTAGATCGGGATCGCGAAGGCGAGGTAAAGACCGAGCACCCCGATCGACACGATGGCGAAGAACGCGGTGACCGTGTAGATGGGGGCATCCGCCGTGCCTATGTTGACCTGCCAGAGCGCAGGGAGGGTGAGGACCAAGCCAGCTCCGGTGACAGCGAGCACCGCGTTGACCGGGGTGCGGCTCTTGTTCACCTTGGACCACAGTTTCGCGCCGGGTACGGCGCCGTCACGACTGAATGCGAACAGCATCCGTGATGCCGAGGTAAGGCAGGCAGTGGTGCAGAAGAGTTGGCCTGCAGTTGCGATCAGCAAGACGAGACCGGACATCTGCGGTGTGAGCGCCTGGTCGAGGATGACCTGAACTCCACCACCGCCAGCCGACACCGCAGCGGAGTCTTGAACCGCGAAGAGGAAGGCGAGGAGTAGGACCCAGCCACCCAACGCTGAGTACAGGATCGAGCGCCAGATGCCCTTGGCTGCCGCGTCTGCAGCGCCGTGCGTCTCTTCGGATAGGTGAGCGGACGCGTCGTAGCCGGTGATTGTGTACTGGGTGAGCAGGAAGCCAAGGGGCAGGACGTAGAACCAGAAACCTGGGCCTTCGGTCTGGCCGTTGAACAAGCCGTATGTGTTGTTGACGTGATCGCCGAAAACGTGCGAAGCGCCCCAGTGGGTGGCACCTGACTTGAGTCCGAAGATCAGAATCAGAATGACGATCGAGGCGCCAGCGACGTGCCACCAGACGGAGATGTGGTTGAACGTCGCGAGGAGCTGGCTCGAGAAGATGTTCACTAGCGCTGTCAGCGCCAGAACAACAAGGAAAATGATGAACACTCGGTTGAGCGAGTATCCGGCGGCCCACGCATCACTGAAGCGCATGAGCGCGTAGTCAAGGAAGGTGGCCGCGCCGTAGGCGACCGAGGCGACGATCGCGATCAGACCAATGAGGTTGAGCCACCCGGTGTAGTAGCCAGCCTTGACCCCGCCGAGTTTGCTAGCCCACCAGTAGATGCCACCGCTGGTGGGATATGCCGACACGAGCTCGGACATACAGAATCCGATGATCAGGATCAGCCCGGCGATGACCGGCCAGCCGAGGGAGATCGCGATTGGTCCACCGTTGTTCCAGCCGAAGTAGAACGTGGTGAAGCAGCCAGCCAGGATCGAGATGATGGAGAACGAGATCGCGAAGTTGGAAAAGCCGCTCCAACTTCGGTGAAGTTCCTGCTTGTAGCCCAAGTCAGCGAGGTGCTGCTCGTCTTGAGTGAGTCCAATACCTTCAGGCACTTGGCTCTCCTTTCACTTACCCCAGGGTGGCGACGCGCAGCGGCGCTGCGGTGTTGCGGTGTTGCTCGAAAGTCTGCCCTTGCCCGAACCAGACCGGCCAGCGACACGCGGGTGCAAACTAGCGCTTATAGCGGGCTTCCGCACCTGATTTCGAGCCATCCAGGGGTGCCAAGTGGCCGGGGTGGGCGCGACGGTCATCGCTGGCGCGGCTGGCGTCAGACGGCGTGGACTGCCGAGTTGCGAGTGGTAGTTAGGGGGCCGCGCGCGCCTCGCTGAGCCAACGAGTGAACTCAGGGCTGTCGAACTCATCGACCGCGCGATCGTACTTTTCCAATCCCCACGACCAGAAGTCGAAGTCCAGGCTGCTTGCACCATCTTGGATCGACGCCCAGAGCATCCAGCCGTATTTGCTCATCAACCCCCAAAGTCGCGCCCGAGCAACGAGAGATTGAGACTCGTATCCGACATAGGCGTGGACTAGTCGCTCAAGCACGTCGGGCGCAGCGGAGGCCTCACTCCAGATATTTCCAATTTCGAAGAACGGGTCGTTGTTGCCGGAGTACTCGTAGTCGATGATCCAGAGCCGCTCGCCGTTGTCGATGAAGTTGGCAGCCAGTAGGTCGTTGTTGCAGGGCACGGTGGCGACTGGCCGAGCCGAGAGAGCGTCGCTGATCTCTTTGGCTTGGTCAGCGAAGTCGAGGTATCGGTCTGGTAGCCGGAACTCTCGTTCTTGCACCAGGGCAAGGTATTTGGGTTGCAGCGTGAGCATGTTGAAGTCATTGACGAAGCGAGGGCCTGCATGCAGTTGGCGGCATGCTGCGGCTATCCGGGCGGCGTTCTCGGGGACGAGGACATCGGCTGAGGTCCACGTTCTGCCCTCGACGAAACGCACAGCTAGCAGGTTGATTTCTGGCGCGTAGGCAACGACCTCGGGGGCCGCTCCCGACTCCGCAGCGGCGACGCTGTTGGCCTGCTCAGCGACGCGATCGATCGACAGCAGCGCGCTCTCGGGGGAGGAGAGCCGCGCGACGAACACGCCCGCGGGGGTCGTCACCTTGAGATTTCGGTTGGTGAGTCCGCCGGACAATTCGGTGACATCAGTGCGGTCGGCGAACAGTGGGACGGCAGTTAGCCGCGCTGTTAGAGAGGGATCCAGGTGGTCAGCCATGGCATTTCAACTCCTGGTTGCGGGCCGGTTCGCCAGTGCTGCGCTGCGTCTTGGCTGATGTCGACATGATCAGGAAGGTACCCCCGAGTTGGCTGCGATGTCGGTAAGGGGCAGAGTGCTCCCAGCCGGGTTGTCGGTCGTGACCGCAGCACCTCGGCGGTTCGCCCCCCACTGCGGCGGAGAACACGGCACAGTGGTGCCACCCTCCGGTGGAGCCACGTACGAACGGCTCCACCCACGAACGAAGGACGTCGCATGAGTGAGCACATGAGCGCTGGCGCACCAATGTCGGTCGAGCAACTCAAGACCGACGTTGCGTCCGGCCGGATCGACACTGTGATCGTTGCGATCACTGACATGCAGGGACGGCTGCAGGGCAAGCGAGTCCACGCGCCTTACTTCGTCGAGCATGTCCTGCCGCACGGCACTGAAGGCTGCAACTACCTGCTCGCCATTGACGTCGACATGAACACAGTCGGCGGCTACGCGATGTCGAGTTGGGACAGCGGATACGGTGACCTAGTGATGGCGCATGACTTGGCCACCTTGCGGCGGGTGCCCTGGCATGAGGGCACCGCGATGGTGCAGGCCGACATTCACTGGCTCGATGGCCGCGACGTGGTCGCTTCCCCTCGTCAGATCCTCAAGAAGCAACTCGCCAATCTTGCTGACGCAGGCATGGGTGCATTCGTCGGCACCGAGCTTGAGTTCATCTTGTTCAACGACACGTATGAGAAGGCGTGGGCGCAGGGATATCGCGATCTCACTCCTGCGAATCAGTACAACGTCGACTACTCGATCCTTGGCACGTCGCGAGTCGAGCCACTGTTGCGTCGGATTCGCCTGGCCATGGATGGCGCCGGCATGGTCGTCGAAAGTGCGAAGGGCGAGTGCAACTTCGGACAGCATGAGATCGCCTTCCTGTACGCCGACGCACTCACTACGTGCGATAACCACGTGGTCTACAAGACCGGAGCCAAGGAGATCGCGGCGCAGGAGGGTCAGGCGCTGACCTTCATGGCCAAGTGGAATGAGCGGGAGGGAAACTCGTGTCACATCCACCTCTCGTTCCGCGGCCTTGATGGCTCGATGGTGATGGCTGATGACGCCGACCAGGCGCACGGACTGTCCGATGTCGGTCGCTCGTTTATCGCCGGACAGTTGGCGCACATGCGCGAGTTGTCCTTGCTGTTCGCTCCAAATATCAACTCCTACAAGCGTTTTGCGCCGGGCTCATTTGCCCCAACCGCCGTGGAATGGGGGCGTGATAACCGCACGTGCTCCGCCCGCCTCGTCGGACGAGGCGCTGGCTTACGGTTGGAGAACCGGGTGCCAGGTGGCGACGTCAACCCCTACTTGGCGGTCGCGGGCATGGTCGCCGCGGGCTTGGCTGGGATTAAGGACAACTTGGAGTTGCGGGCCGAAAACACCGGTAATGCGTACCAGTCGACCGGCGAGCGCGTGCCGACCAGCATGGTCGACGCTCTCGCACTGTGGACGGGCTCTCGTTGGATCGCCGACACGTTCGGTGCCGAGGTGCAAGACCACTACGCAAATATGGCTCGCATCGAGATCGAACAATTCGGCCGAGCGGTAACCGACTGGGAGAAGTTCCGCAGTTTCGAGCGGATGTAATCCTTGCTCTATTGCTGATCGAAGTGTTCGTTGATCGCTAGTTTCCAGTTGGTTCGCACTCTGTTTGAAAGAGGAGCTTCGTGACCGCCCTGCACGACGTCATCAATCCCGCAACCGAACTCGTCGAGGCTTCGGTTCCATCTTTGTCGCTCGAGGACACGGACGCCGCGATCGCTCGTGCCCGTCGCGCGTATGCCACGTGGAGTCACGTATCGCCAGGTGACCGGGCGCGCCTGCTGCGTCGTTTATCGGTGCTGCTTGACGAACACAATGAAGAACTCGCACAACTCGAGGTGCGCAATGCGGGTCACACCATCGGCAACGCGAGGTGGGAAGCTGGCAACATTCGCGACGTTTTCGCCTACTACTCAGGCGCACCCGAGCGGCTACTTGGCCAGCAAATTCCCGTTGCGGGCGGTGTCAACATCACCTTCCATGAACCTTTGGGTGTTGTCGGCGTGATCGTGCCTTGGAACTTTCCGATGCCGATCCTCGGCTGGGGAATCGCGCCGGCGCTTGCGGCCGGTAACACCGTGGTGGTTAAGCCAGCCGAACTCACCCCGCTCACCGCTATGCGAGTTGGCGAGTTGGCTCTCGAAGCTGGCTTCCCTGAAGGTGTGCTTCAGGTGCTGACGGGCAAGGGCTCGGTGGTGGGCGAACGATTCGTGACCCATCCTGATGTCGCCAAGGTCGTCTTCACCGGTTCGACCGAGGTTGGCGTTCACGTCGCGGAAGGGTGCGCGCGACAGGTCAAGCCGGTCACGCTCGAACTCGGCGGTAAGAGCGCCAATGTGATTTTTGCAGATTCCGATCTCGCCAAGGCCGCTGCCGCTGCGCCGGGAGGCGTCTTCGACAACTCGGGCCAGGACTGCTGTGCGCGCTCGCGCATCCTGATCGAGCGCAAAGTGATGGATGAGTTCCTTGAGCTGTTGGAGCCCGCCGTCATGGCCGTTCGAGTCGATAACCCGAATCTCACCACTACCGACATGGGTCCGCTGATCAGCGCCGGCCATCTGGAGCGGGTGGCTTCGTTCGTTGACGAAACGACGAATGTGCTGATGCGCGGCACGGTGCCCGACGGGCCGGGTTACTGGTATCCGCCAACCGTGGTGCTCGCGTCGTCGCGCGCGGATCGCCTACTGCACGAAGAGGTTTTCGGCCCCGTCGTCACCGTCGTGCCGTTCGATGACGAGGCCGATGCGATTGCGCTGGCCAATGCGACCGACTTCGGGCTTTCGGGTTCGATCTGGACCCGTGATGTCGGTCGGGCCCTGCGTGTCAGTCGAGGAATCGAAAGTGGCAACCTGTCGGTCAACTCGCACTCGTCCGTCCGATACTGGACTCCGTTCGGTGGCTTCAAGAAGTCCGGCTTGGGCCGAGAGCTCGGTCCGAATGCGCTCGAGGCATTCACGGAAGTCAAGAACGTCTTCATCTCGACGGACACGTAGAACGTCTCTGGGTATGGGTACTGGTACTGGTACTGGTACTGCCTGGCAAGGAAATTGTTCGTTGTACGTTCGTTGTACGCCCGCTGTACGCCCGCTGCACGTCCGCCGCGCAAGCGGCAGGCATGCGGAAACATCGTTCATCTCAACAGAAGGCTGAGTCATCGTGAAGCGCTTTGAAAACCGCACCGCCGTCATCACGGGCGGAGGCAGTGGCATTGGTCGCGCGACTGCCATGCGCCTTGCTGAGGAGGGCGCCAAGGTCGTGATCGTCGACATGAATGCCGAATCGGGCGAGGCAGCTGCCGCTGAGGTCAGTGGTATTTCGGTGCAGGCCGACGTCACCGACGCCGATGACGTCGCGCGTGTGTTCAAGACGGCCTTCGACACGTACGGCTCGATCGACGTGTCGTTTCACAACGCAGGCATCTCGCCTCCCGATGATGACTCGATTCTCACGACCGGCATCGAGGCATGGGAGCGCGTACAGCGGGTGAATCTCACGTCGGTGTACCTGTGCTGCAAGGAGGTCTTGCCGTACATGCAGCGTCAGGGCAAGGGCTCGATCGTCAACACGGCGTCCTTTGTTGCCACGATGGGCGCGGCGACCTCGCAGATCTCCTACACGGCGTCCAAGGGCGGGGTGCTCGCCATGAGCCGCGAACTTGGTGTTCAGTTCGCGCGCGAGGGCATTCGGGTCAACGCGCTCTCGCCTGGCCCGGTCAATACCCCGCTGTTGCGCGAATTGTTCGCGAGCGACCCCGAGCGTGCGGCGCGTCGCCTCGTCCACATCCCATTTGGCCGCTTCGCGGAAGCCAGTGAAATCGCTGCTGCGGTCGCCTTCCTCGCCAGCGACGACGCCTCGTTCATCACTGCAAGCAACTTCCTCGTCGACGGTGGTATCTCCGGCTCCTACGTCACCCCCCTATAACCCCACCCCATTTGTCATGAATGTGCCCCAGGCTGCGCTAGAGGCAGCATTTCGTCCCCATTGTTTTTCAAGCCCGGGCGGATCGTGACCGCGCTGTGAAATTTCTTTGGGGCGCCCCGGCTGCGCCTAGCGCAGCCTGGGGCACATTCATGACGAAAAATGGTGGATGAGGTGACGGGTGCGCTGGGTGAGGGTGAGGTTGAGGTTGAGGTTGAGCTCGAGCAGCGGTGGTCGATTACTGGGCACCTCAATGGTGGGTACCTTGCAGCTGTTGCCGGTGAGGTAGCAAGCGCCGCACTCGATGGGGCTGAGCCGCTGACGATCAGTGCGCACTATCTCGAGGCTGCGCGCGGTGGTGGACCGGCGCAGGCACGCGTCGAGATCCTGCGCCGCGGACGCCTGTCGTCGGCCCGAGTAAGTTTGCGTCGCGGTGGCGTGATCCTCGCTGAATTCCTTGTGACAGTGGGGAAGCCGCGATCCTCTGATGCCCAGATCGAGCATGCGCTACCGCCCGACTTGCCGCCATGGGAGCAGTGCAGGGTAGCCGGCCCGCTATGGGAAGGCCCGGGGATGGATCTGCTCAATCTGCTGCATGTGCGCCTACATCCTGACGACGGCAATTCCCTAGTCGGCGGTGCACCCTCCGATCGGGCCGTGATGCGGGCGTGGACGATGTATCGCGATGGGAATCCCGCAGATCGCAGGCTCGCCATGGCTGTTTGGGACACCCTTCCACCTAGCCTGTGGGGACTCGGCCTTGCCGGAAATCTGCCGACGGTCGCCGCTCAGATCCTGCTTTACCCGGGCCCCATCGTCGGGCGCCTCCAGTCGATGGCTCAGACCGACACGTTGCGCGACGGAATCGTCGATGAGACCTCGCGAGTGTGGGACGAAACGGGTCGGCTCATCGTGTCGGCCCGGCAGACCGCCATCTTCATCCCCGCCTAGCCGTACAAACTCATCGAGTGGCGGCAACCGCCCCGCCTAGCCGTACAAACTCATCGAGTGGCGGCAACCGCCCCGCCTAGCCGTACAAACTCATCGAGTGGCGGCAACCGCGCCCACTAGCCGCTCGGAACCTGACGACAATGCATCATCGGACGAAGTCAGCGCCGAGCTGCCCCGACGAGTGCTTCGAAAAGGCGCCAGTCATTACTCATCTCGGGATGCCACTGGATGCCGAGGACGAAGGTGGCTTCTGGGTCTTCGCACACTTCGATCGTGCCGTCGGATGCGTGACCAGTAACCCGCAGCGTGCCCGGATTAGCTACGGCCTGATGGTGGCTGGAATTGACCGTGGTCGAGGTGACATCGAGAATCCGCGCGATCAGGGAGCCTTCGACGAAAGTGGCACCGTGCTCGATGAACTGCCCTGGCGCGACACGATGTGTGAGCCCGAACCCCGCCGAGGGCAGATCCTGGATGAGGCTTCCGCCGCTCTCGACCGCCATTACCTGGAGGCCACGGCACACGCCCAGCACGGGCAGACCGCGGGCGCGCGCACCTCGATAGAGCGCGCGCTCGGTGGCATCGCGTTCGAGTCGCGGCTTGTCGACGGTCTCGTGCGGCGCCTGTCCATAGTCAGCGGGATTGATATCGGCTCCGCCCGCAATCACTACGCCATCAAGGGAATCCAGCACTGCGCTGACACTGTCGAGGTTTGGCGTGGGAGGTACAAGCACTACGGCTGCACCCGACGACTCAAGGGCGTCGACGTACTGCCGAGGCAGCAGCGCTGCCGGGTTGTCCCACGCGCCCCACTTCGCGGGTTCGCTGTAGCAGGAGATACCAATGACGGGACGACTCATGTGCCCATCATCCCTGACCGCGGGTGATGCGACACACTGCAGCCATGGTCACCTTGATGCGTCTGGAAGAAGTCATCCCCGAGGTCTGGGTTGCGCACTCGCGCCGCTATGGCACGACGTCGACTGTGATCCTCGACGGCCACGGTGGCGCGCTCGTTATCGACCCGGCCTGGGACGCTGACGAACTCGCGGCGATTCCGGCCGATCTCGCTGCGCTCGGGGTTCGCTGCGTGGCCGGACTGTCGACGCATATGCACTACGACCACGTCTTGTGGCACCCAGACCTCGGCGATGTGCCGCGCTGGTCAACCCCTGGCACCGTGCAGGAGACGATCAACAATCGCGAGGAGGTTCTGCGCCCACTTGTCGGCGATATCCCAGCAGACCTCATCGAGATCGCCGCGCATCTAACTCCGATCAAGGGTGAGCGCCTTGACTGGAGTGGCCCGACCGCGATCATCCACGTGCATGACGCGCATGCGCCCCACCACCTCGCACTCGAACTTCCCGACCTTGGACTCCTCGTTTCGGGAGACATGTTCAGCGACATCGAAATCCCGATGCCAGCCGAGTCCGACACCGATCTGCTCACCTACCGAGCGGGCCTCCTATCGCTGGAGGAGGTCACCGGCCGATCACGGCTGCTGATCCCGGGGCACGGCGAGGTAAGCCATTCGCCGATCCGGCGATATCGCGACGATTTGCGCTACCTCGATGACTTGGCCGAACGCGGCGACAGTGCTGACGAACGGATCCGACTTGACGGGATGGCCGAACTGCACGCGTCGAATCAACGCCGTGCCAACGGCGGCGGCCCGCGGTAGCCCCACCAGACCACCAGTCCGCTAGTCCACGCGACGATCCACGCGACGATCCACGCGACGATCCACGCGTCCATGGTCCACTGGACGCCGGGTCTGTCGGCCGGATGTCGGACTTGTCCGAGGGATGGACCCCGGCGACGGGAACAACTTCGGGCATGGCACGGTTGTTGTGCGCGAGGTAAACCGGAGACGATGGTTCCTCGCTTGCATGATCCACTGATCGCGCAGTATCGAGGAGTACACAGTGTTGTTACCGCCGCTGGTTGAGCCCGCAGCAGATCTCACGGTCGATGAGGTGCGCCGCTATAGCCGTCACTTGATCATCCCGGACGTCGGAATGATTGGGCAGAAGCGGATGAAGAACGCCAAGGTGCTGTGTGTTGGCGCGGGCGGTCTCGGTAGCCCAGCGCTGTTGTACTTGGCCGCGGCTGGTGTGGGCACTCTCGGCATTGTCGAGTTCGACACGGTCGACGAGTCCAACCTGCAGCGCCAGATCATTCACGGGCAGAGCGACATTGGCCGATCGAAGGCGGAGTCGGCCCGCGATTCAGTCAACGAGATTAACCCTTACGTCAATGTGATCGTGCACGACGTACGTCTCGACAACGACAACGTGCTCGACATTTTCAGTGGCTATGACCTCATCGTCGACGGCACAGACAACTTCGCGACGCGCTACATGGTCAACGACGCGGCGGTGCTGCTCCACAAGCCCTACGTCTGGGGCTCGATCTACCGCTTCGAGGGCCAGGTGTCGGTGTTCTGGGATGACTACGGCCCGAATTACCGCGATCTCTACCCCGAGCCACCGCCCCCCGGGATGGTGCCTTCGTGTGCTGAAGGTGGCGTTCTTGGCGTGCTCTGCGCATCCATCGGTTCGATCATGGTGACCGAAGCGATCAAGTTGATCACCGGTATTGGCGACACCTTGCTTGGTCGTCTGATGGTCTACGACGCTCTTGAGATGTCCTACCGCACCGTGAAGATTCGCAAGGATCCCAAGGGTGAACCGATTCTGGGATTGATCGACTACGACGCCTTCTGTGGCTCGATCTCAGAAGAGGCGGCCGATGCTGCGGTTGGCTCAACTATCTCGGTCAAGCAGCTCAAGACGATGCTCGACGAGCGTGCGGCAGGTGAGCGCGACTTCGTGCTCATTGACGTACGCGAGCCGGGCGAGTTCGAGATCGTCAGCATCCCTGGGGGTGTTTTGATTCCCAAGGGTCAGTTCCTCAACGGTGCTGCTCTGGTCGACTTACCGCACGATAAGCCGGTCGTCATCTACTGCAAGAGCGGTGCTCGTTCTGCCGAGGTACTCGCTGTGGTCAAGGGCGCTGGCCTTTCCGACGCTGTACATGTCGGTGGCGGGGTAGTGGCATGGGTGAACCAGATCGAGCCCGAGAAGCCCACCTACTGATTGTCCTGCGCGACCTGATTGCTCTTCACGACGTCGAGCCCGTAGTTGCACAAGGGTCCGGGGGCTCGACGTCGTTGCGAGCTTGAGTGCACGCCGCAATCAGTTTCGCCCCAAGGTCTATCGCGCGAGTTAGGGCGTAGCCGGCGCTTTGCCCAGGCCGCTGTCTTCGAATCCGTTCTTGCTGTGTGCGCCATCGCAGAACGGCTTGTTTGTGGAGTGGCCGCAGCGACACAGATACACGCGACTTGCCTCGCGCATGGTGGTGCCGTCGGCCGAAACGACCCGCACCGCGCCCACGATTTCGAGTGGGCCGTCCTTGGTCGGGGTCACGGTGATGTTGGCTGAATCGTCCTGAGTTGTCATGAGGCTGATCATCGCTGGTTTGCCTCTTCTGTGCTCGCCGACGCTCCGGACTCAATCCCAGCCTTGAGCCGGTGCGCTATCAATGACCTACAGCCCGCCCACGCGCTGCAGCCAGTTGAATGACCAGTAGCCGGGCAGGGTAGGCAGCCAGAATGTGACGAGCCGGAAGAGCAGCGTTGCTGAAACCGCGACTCCAGGGTCGAGTCCGGCGGCCGTTAGTCCGGCAACGTATGCAGCCTCAACCGCTCCGAGGCCACCGGGGGTCGGGGCTGCCTGCCCGATCGTTGAACCTGCCAGGTAGACCAGCGCGATGGCTGCGTAGTTAGCTTGGCCCGCTCCGAATGCCTCGCACGAGGCGATCATGCAGAGCGCGAATGCGCCGTTCAGAAGCAGAATCCCGCCGATGCCCTCGACGAGCTTCATGGGCTGCTGAGCGATCGTGAGCAAGCGCGGACCGACCTCGGCAAGGATCGGCTGGACTCTTGTCACGATGAGTTTGCGCACCGGCCCGAGGAGCAGGAGTAGCGCCACGATCAGGGCTATGACCACGACCGCGACCACCGCCCAAGTGGGGGGAGCGAAGGCATGGTCGGCTTGTGAGCCGGCCAAGATCCCGGTCAGGAAGAGCAAGCCGATGTGAATGAAGAAGGCAAAGACTTGAGAAACCCCGACACTGGCCGAGGCAAGCGCCGGGTTGAGCCCTGCCTTTTGCAGGTAGCGCACGTTGATCGCCACCGAGCCCAGGGTCGGCGGCGACACCAAGGTCGCGAACGCTGCAGCTAGCTGTGCGGCGAAGGTGCGCGACAGGGTCAACTTTTCGGGAGCGAATCCCGACAGCGACATCGAAGCGCCGATGAAGGTCACTGCCGAGAGTGCGAGAGCAAGCAGCGCCCAGCGCCAGTCGGCCGAGCGGAACAAGCCCAGCAGATCGACGTTGGCGAGTTGGGTGAACAGCACGTACGCGGCGATGGTTCCGGCGACGATGGTGAGCAGCGTGCGCGGCTTGATGCGACGGAATTCAAGTGGCTCAGTCTGCGCTGCCGACGGGCGCAGTCTGATGACCTCGTCGCGCAAGCCGGCAAGGAGCGCCTTGTTCTTGCGCATTCGTCGTCGGGTTTCGGGAGATAGCGCGACGAGTTGCAGCGCCGGCAGTGCGCGAACCAGCCGGTCGGTGCCGAGCACGTCCCTTGTTGCAGCGACTGCGCGTGCGGGATCAGACACCAAGGCCAGTGAGCAGAGCATCTCGGCCACGTCGATGCGCTCTTGCACATCGCTCGCCGCGATAGCGCCGTGTTGCATACCAGCGAGCCAGATCTTGCCGTCGTCATCCTTGATGAGTTGTTCCAGTGACAGCGATCGATGCGCGATGTGGTCATCATGTAGCGCGCGTACAGCCCAGGCCACGTCACGAAGGTTCTGGTCGGTAATAGTTGCTGGGTCGAGGTTGGCGAAAACCTCGCCGCCGATCTGATCGAAAGCGAGCAGGGTGGAGTCGGGGCCGACTTCGCTGGCCGCTCTGATCGCGGGGCATGGGGCCCCAGCGGCCAGTGCTGTGTGTGACATGAGCGCGGAGTGCTCGATTTGGGCGCGCATCGAAAAGCCGTTGGTAGCTGGGTCAGTGCGCAGACTGACCTGACGCCAGATAGCCGACGCGAAGCCTGCCCCTTCGAGGTCGCGGTCAAAGACCAACACTCGTAGCCGCTCGCCGGAGGTTGTGGTGGCCGCGTACTGGCGACCACGCGCCGTGTGTTTTGCAGCGCGCAGAATGGTTATCGGTAATCCAGATTTGGCGAGCGCGCCCGCAACTTGCTGGCCGCTTGGGCGGGTCGTGGGAGTGCCCAACACGTACCGGGTCGCAAGTCCGATCGCCCAACCCAGCAGGACCGAAACCACAGCGACCGTCGCGGTGGATGAGCCACCGATGAGCGGGCCAACGCATACCGCCGCCATCGTGAGCACTGTCGCCAGGGTCCAGCGTCCTCGGCCCATCAATCGGGCCACGGTGATGAACGCGACTAGCCCTGAGATCACTGGGTTGAACGCGCCACGTGTCCCCCGTGAATGTGGGCCGGTCATGGCGATCAGCAGGCGATCTGAGCCATAGCGAGTGACCAGAATCGAGAGCAGGATTGCGATCGCCGTGGCGAGCAACATCGCGCCAAGCGCATCGACCAACTGACGTCCACGCTTTCGCACCAGCAGATCGATGGCTGCCACCGCGGGCAGGATCAGTATGCCGAGGCCCCCAAAGAGATTGAGCAGCACCACGAAGAAGGCTGGGATCTTGCCGCTGGCGCCCGATATGTCAGCCTCGATTCCCGCTGATGTGCCAGTGAGGAAGTAGGCCAAGCCAATCGCGATCGCGCCAGCCGCGATCGCGATCGCGACTCGCAGCAAGTCGGTGGGGCGGCGTACGCGTCGAGGAATGACGCCGTCTTCGATGACCAACGTCCCATGGCCGTCGTCGTGCGAAGGCACGAGGCGTTGGTCATCGGGGGAAGTCACGGTGCTGATCGTCCCATCCCGTCGCCCCTCCAGCGCGTAGGCGGGGCACGATATGCCCTGTGACCAATTTCGCGCTGCCCCCGCTGGGTGCCGGATTACCGACTCCGTTCGCCGAAAGTGTGCTTGATCTGGTCCAGCAGATTCCGGCGGGCAAGGTGCTGTCATACGGAGATGTCGCACGCCTACTTAGCGGCGGTGGGGCACGCGCGGTAGGTACCGTCATGGCTCGGTTTGGTGCCGGAGTTCCCTGGCATCGAGTCGTGCGTGCTGATGGCAGCCTGCCCGCTGGACATGAGTTGGAGGCACTTGCCCTGCATCGCGTTGAGCGCACGCCGCTGGGTCTGGACGGTCAGCGGATCGATATGACCCGAGCGCGCTGGGATCCAGACCTCGCGCCAAACGCGATGAGTGCCGCAAGTGTCAGACGCTCGTGATCTGATCAGGGGGTGACCTCCTCGGCAACTCCCGCCACGAACGCCGCGGCTGCCGAACGCGAGCGCGCATCGCTGGCCGCTGACATCGGGTCCGCTGGAGTCGAGTCTGCTGAACCTGCGCCGCACCTTGTTTTGGATCGTGGTCGGCCGTTCGCTGTGGCTCCCCCCACGCTTGATGAACAGCAGCAGCAGGTTCTGGCTCATCGACGAGGTGCACTGCTCGTACTAGCTGGGCCGGGCACCGGCAAAACCACCACCTTGGTCGAAGCCATGGTCGATAGACTCGGCGGCCCAGATGCATTGCGCCCAGAGCAAATCCTGGGCCTCACCTTTGGCCGCAAGGCGGCACACGAGTGGCGTGAGCGGGTCACTGCGCGAGTCGGCGGCGGGCTCGTACCCACCGTCAGCACCTTCCACTCGTTTGCCTATTCGCTCGTCCGCGCTTATGCCGATCCGCTGGCCTACCTCGAGCCGCTGAGGCTGCTGTCGGGGGCCGAGCAGGAGGCCCGGCTGCGCGAACTTCTCCAAGGATCGGTTCGCGACGGTCGCCTCGACTGGCCGCGCGAACTCACGGCGGCCCTAGGTACGCGCGGGTTGGCCGCTGAAGTCCGCGCCGTCGTTGCGAAGGCGCGCGCGCTAGGGCTCGACCCTGATGATCTCGAAGCGCTGGCCGGTCACGCGCAAGTGCTTGGTCCCGCTTGGGCTGCGGTGGGCCGCTTCCTCGGCGAGTATCTCGACGTTCTCGACGCCGAAGGTGTCACTGACTACACAGAGGTCGTCCACCGAGCGGCGTTGCTCGCCCATGATCCGCAGGTGCAGGGCGAGCTTCGGCGTCGCTATCGCGCGGTGTTCGTCGATGAGTATCAAGACACCGATCCGGCGCAAGTTCGACTCCTGCTTGGGCTGGTTGCTCCTGGTTCCTCATTCGTCGCAGTGGGCGATCCCGACCAGTCGATCTATACCTTCCGGGGCGCCGACACCGGTGGCATTCTGCGTTTCCGCGATGAGTTCGCTGCACCTGATGGACGTCGCGCGCCGGTCATCGTCCTTGGGCATACGCGACGATTCGGCCCCGTCATCCGCGATGCCGCCAACCGAGTGTTACGCAATGCCGCAATCCCCGGGCTCGCAGTTGACATCGTGCGGGCCCACCGTTCGCCGGAATGCGACCTGGCACACGTCACGCAAGGTGAAGTCACCGTGCACACGTTCGACACAGCGTCGGCTGAGGCAGCGCATATCGCCGACTTCCTGCGTCGGGCACATCTCGAGCGCGACATCGCGTGGGATGAGATGGCGGTCCTGGTTCGAAGTGGTCAGCGGTCGATCGGCCCCATGCGGCGAGCCCTTGCTGCTGCTGGGGTTCCGGTGCAGGTCGCCGGCGATGAGATCCCACTTCATGGCGAGCCTGCCATTGCCCCGCTCCTGCATGCCTTGGCAGTTGCCGCAGATCTGCAACTCCTTGATGAGCAGTCCGTCGCAGATTTACTGCTGTCCCCGTTAGCCGATGCCGATCCGGCTGATCTACGCCGCCTCGGTCGTACCCTTAGACGGCTTGAGCGCGCTGCCGACCCCTCGGTGCGGCCGACTCCCTCGATGCGCCTGATCCGTGACCTCGTGCTTGACCTCGTCGCCGACCCAGCGATGGTGTTGCCGATCTCATCCTCGTCATCCTCGCCTGATGCGCGTGCGCGTCAGGCGCTCGGTGCCCTTCAACGGCTCGCGGGTCTGCTCCGCGGCGCGCGGGCCGTGATCAATGCGCACGGCTCCACTGAGGATGCGTTGTGGGCCGTCTGGTCTGGAGCCGCCGCTCGGGGCGGTACTGGCTGGCCTCAGCGACTTGAAGCGGCGGCACTTCGCGGTGGTGAGGCTGGACGTCGAGCCGACAGTGATCTTGATGCGGTTCTTGCTCTGTTTGCAGCGGCGGAGCGGGCTGAGGATCGATTTGGCGGTCGCCGCGGGGTCACCAACTTTCTCGCAGATCTGCGCGAACAGCAGATCCCCGCCGACACTCTTGCTGATCGTGGAGTTCGCGGACCAGCAGTGCGCGTGCTCACCGCACATCGCGCGAAGGGATTGCAGTGGCGCGTGGTGATCGTCGCGTCGGTGCAAGAGGGCACGTGGCCTGACCTTCGACGACGTGGAACCTTGCTCGCACCTGATCGACTCGAACACGACGGCCTTGTCGATTCCCCGCCCGCGGCAGTGCTGCTCGCTGAAGAGCGGCGCCTGTTCTATGTCGCTTGCACTCGGGCCCGGGAGCAACTCGTCGTCACGGCGGTGTCTTCCTCGGCAGCCGATGGCGATCAACCTTCACGCTTCCTCGACGATCTGCTGGGCAGACCAGCGGGTGCTGCCGAGCATGTTGGTGGCCGGCCGTCGCGTCCGCTATCTGTTGCAGGACTCGTTGCGTCTCTGCGAGCTACCTCAGTCGACCCAGCGTTCCCTCCGGATCTGCGCGCTGCAGCTGCCCGCCGGCTCGCGGTGCTCGCCCATGCGCGTAGCGACGATGGTCGTCCACTCGTGCCCATGGCGCACCCGGATCGGTGGTGGGGCGTTCGAGAGTTCACCGCGGCCGATGTGCCCGTGCGCCCAGAGGACGAGCCGCTGGCCCTGTCGGGCAGCCAACTCACCACACTCGATAGCTGTCCGCTGAAGTGGTTCTTGGGTCATGAGGTCCGCGCCGATGTTGCGCGCACGAGCGCGCTTGGCTTCGGTTCGGTCATCCATCTACTTGCCGACGCCGTGGCCCGCGGTGAACTCGCCACTGAGCCAGCGGCTCTTGACGACTACCTCGACCTTGTGTGGGGCGAACTCGGTTTCGAAGCCCCCTGGCAATCGCGGGCCGAGCGCGTGGCTGCTGGCGAGGCAGTGCGACGTTTCATCAACTGGCATCTAGGCCGTTCCGAGCGCCAACTCGTTGCTAGTGAGGCCTCGTTCGAGGTCACACTCGACATTGGATCGGCCGGGGTGCGGCTGCGAGGCTCGTTCGATCGGGTCGAACTCGATCCTGATGGCGCCGTGCACATCGCCGACTTGAAGACCAGTAAGGCCAAGTCTTCGGCCGCTGAACTCGCGGCACATCCGCAACTCGGCGTGTACCAGGTTGCGGTGCGCGAGGGTGCTCTCGACCAACTCGCCGATGACGTCCGGGCCGCTGCCGGGTTGCCTCCACGCGGCGCCCCCGTGGCAGTGGGTGGTGCCGAGCTCGTTTTGCTGCGACTCGGAGGCAGTGAGCCGGTCGTTCAAGCGCAGGCCGCGATCCCGGAGGGCAGCACTACCTGGGTCGATTCCAAGATTGCGCTCGCACACCAGCATGTCCGCGACGAGAATTTCTCGGCCAAGCCCAGTGCAATGGCTTGTCGAACATGTGATTTCCGGGTTGCGTGTCCTGCTGTCGACGAGGGCCATGAGGTGCTGCCATGAGCCGGCCGCCGCTGTGGGATCCCACTGATCCAGCGGCCTTGCCACCCTTTGGCCCATCGGATCTCGTCGAGCTGTTGGGTACCCCTTACAGCGAAGAACAGATCGCGGCCATCACCGCACCGCTCGAGCCAGCGGTGATCGTTGCGGGCGCTGGGTCGGGCAAGACCACGGTCATGACTGCGCGAGTTGTCTGGTTGGTGGCCACCGGGTTGGTGGCCCCCGAATCCGTCCTTGGCCTGACCTTCACCAACAGGGCAGCAAGTGAGCTTGCCTCCCGCGTTCGCGAGGCACTTCGTCGGCTCTCCGACCGCAACAGTGGCCAGCCGCTAGCTGACATCGGCGAGCCCACCGTGAGTACCTATCACGCCTTCGCCGGACGTCTCATCGCCGAGCACGGGCTCCGCCTTGGTGTTGAGCCGGGTAGTCGGCTGATCACTGGCGCGGGCTCGATCCAGTTGGCTCATCGAGTTGTCACGCGCACCGATCGTGATCTTTCCCGCCTGGAGTGGACCCCGCAAACTGTTGTGGCCAATCTGCGCGCTCTCGATTCCCAACTCGCCGAGCACGGCCTTGAGCCGTCAGCTATCCGCGCTTTCGACCACCAGCAGATCCAGGCGATTGACCTCGAAGACAAGCCTTCTGCACATGCCAAGACCATGCGCTCGACTTCGCTGCGACGCATCGAATTGGCTCATTTGGTAGACGAGTTTCGGGCCGCTCGTCACGATCGTGATGTAGTCGACTTCTCCGACCAGATGCGTTTCGGTACTCGGCTTGCGGGCGAGTTCCCTGAGGTCGGCGCCGCGCTGCGCGACCAGTACTCCGTCGTCCTACTCGACGAGTATCAAGACACTTCGGTAGCGCAGCGGGTGATGCTCACAGGCCTTTTTGGCGGCGGCCACCCAGTGACGGCGGTCGGTGACCCACTGCAGGCGATCTACGGTTGGCGCGGTGCGAGCGTGGCCAATATCGATGACTTCCCAGCGCACTTTGCTCGTTTCGATGGTTCTCATGCACCGGTACTCGGCCTGGCTGAGAATCGGCGATCGGGCATCCGCATTCTCGAGGCGGCAAACGAGTTGTCCGCGATCTTGCGTGCCCGGCACTCGAAGGTCAACCCGCTGGTCTCCCCGGTCGTCGCCAAGCCTCCTGGTGGCTTACGTGTGGCGCTGTGGTCCACCTACGACGATGAGATGAACTGGATCGGCGATCGAGTGCGTGAAGTCGTCGATACCGGTGCCGCGCCATCAGAGATTGCCGTTCTCGTGCGTGCCACCTCAGACTTCAGCGCAATAGTTCGTGTGCTGACCGATCGCGGTCTCGAGGTCGAAGTCGTCGGGCTCGACGGTTTGCTCGCCCTGCCCGAGGTCGCGGAAGTCATCTCGATTCTCCAGATCCTGCACGACTCCGCCGCGAACCCAGCGCTGGTCCGCCAACTCACCGGTCCTCGATGGCGGATCGGTCTGCGCGATGTGAAGTTGCTCGGCGATCGGGCCGCCGCTTTGGCTGGCCACTTCCGGCTGCCCGAGGATGCCCCCCTGGTCGAGAAGTTGGACGCCGCCGTCGCTGGTGTTGATCCCGCTGATGTCATCTCACTACTTGATGCACTCGATGATCCCGGTGAGCTCAGCTATTCCCGCGAAGCGCTCGACCGATTCGCCTTGATCGCAGCTGAGATACGGTCGCTTCGCCGCAGTGTTGGCGATCCCTTGCCAGATCTGGTGCACCGAGTCATCAGCGTCACCGGTTTGGATATCGAGATGGCGGCCGCGCCCGAACTCCTTCGGGTGCACCGTGCTGAAGGCTTGGCCGCGTTTGTCGATCTGGTCGCAAGCTTCGTCGACTCCGAGGGTGAGACCGGCCTGGGCGCCTTCTTGGGCTGGCTGCGGATGGCGGCCCGCTTCGACGCGGTGCCAGAACTTGACCGGCCTGTATCTACCGACTCTGTGCAGGTGATGACCATCCATCGCTCGAAGGGGCTGGAGTGGCCGGTCGTGGTCTTGCCGTCGTTGACTGCCAAGGTGTTCCCGTCCAACCGTGGGATGGATTCCTGGACCAAGAACGCGTCGGCTGTGCCGTTCCCACTGCGCGGCGATTCTTGGTCGATGCCAGTCCTTACCGGGCTTTCTGCCAAGCAGGAGAAGGAGTTCTCGGCTGCCTGTAAAGACCATGACCTGCTGGAAGAGACTCGACTCGCCTACGTCGCCGCTACTCGCGCTGAGCGCCTCCTGATCGCGAGCGGCTCATGGTGGGGGCCATCTCAGTTACAGCCCCGCGGTCCGTCAACCTTCCTCTCAGTCCTGCGCGATCAGTGCATCGCAGGCGATGGAGCAGTTGATCAGTGGGCCGATGCGCCCTTGGACGACGACGAGAACCCGCAACTCGACACCCTGCTGCCGATCCCGTGGCCGCCAGTCTCCGAACCTGAGGTTCGGGCGCGGCGCCTTGAGTCTGCGGCGGCGGTGCTCGCCGCGAACGGCCTGGACATCGAGCACCTGAGGGCTGAGCACGACCCTCTTACGTCCAGTTCCTCGCCGTTGCGCGACCTCGATCCGGTGGCACTCGATCTCGTGCGCGGCTGGGACGATGACATCGCGCTGATCCTGGAGGAACGACGTTCCGAACGCTCACCCACACGAACCGTTGCCTTGCCCGGATCGCTCTCGGCGTCTGACCTCGTCCGGCTCGTGGCTGATCCCGAGTTGTTCACCCGTCGGCTGGCCCGGCCCATCCCAGTTGCGCCGGCTCCCGCGGCTCGTCGTGGCACCCGATTCCATGCCTGGGTCGAGGGCCACTTTGGGATCCGTCCATTGCTCGACCCAGATGACCTTCCTGGGTCTGCTGATCCCGATATCGAGGGCGATGACGATCTGGTGGCGATGCAGCAGTCCTTCCTGGCATCGTCGTACGCCGATCGCACTCCGCTCGACATCGAGGTTGACTTCGCGCTCGTTCTGTCCGGACATGTGATCCCCGGTCGGATTGACGCCGTGTTCGCCGCGGTCGACTCTGCGGGCCTCATGCAGTACGAGGTAGTCGACTGGAAGACCTCGCGTCGTCACGATGCCGATCCGATGCAACTAGCCATCTACCGCATTGCCTATGCCGAATTGGCCGGGGTTGCGATCGAACAGGTGCACTGCTCCTTCGTCTACGTGCGCGATGGTTCTGTGGTCACCTGTGACGATCTGCCAACCCGCGACGAAATAGGGACACTTCTTGGCGATTGAGACAGGCGTCACCGATGCCGATTGCCAGTCATGGCGTAAGTTGTCGTCGTAAGCAAGCCACCCCCCGGAGGTTCCCCCATGAAGTTGTTCGTGCCTGCTGAGACTCGGCCGGGTGAACGTCGCGTCGCGATGATCCCCGACCTCGTGGGTCGCCTTGCTCCGCTCGGTATCGAGGTCACCATCGAGTCGGGCGCAGGCACTCATGCCTTCGCCACCGACGAGGCGTATCTCGCAGCCGGTGCCACGATCGCATCAGCCGGTGATGTCGACCGACTACTCGGCGAAGCCGATGTCGTCGCAAGTGTCCGGCCACTCGATCCTGAGCGCGTCCGTCGACTCCGCAAGGGTTCGCTGGCGCTGTCCTTCCTGCAGCCGGGTACCGACGTTGAGGTATTGCGCGCGGGCCGCGAGTCGGGCGTCACTCTCATGAGCTTTGACCTGATCCCGCGTATCTCGCGCGCGCAGTCGATGGATGCTCTCTCGTCGCAGTCGCTCGTCACCGGGTATCGAGCGGCCCTCGTTGCGGCTGACCGGTTGCCGTCGTTCTTTCCGCTCTTCATGACCGCTGCCGGTACCGTGCAGGCGGCTCGCGTGTTGGTCCTAGGCGCTGGCGTCGCAGGCTTGCAGGCGATCGCCACGGCCAAGCGGCTTGGCGCTGTCGTGTCGGCATACGACGTCCGAGCCGCCAGTGCGGACGAGGTCCGGTCAATGGGTGGCACGTTCATCAGCCTCGATCTCGATGCGCTCGAGGGCACTGGTGGTTACGCCCGCGAGATGAGTGATGACCGCGCACAACGTCAGCGCGATCTACTCGCGCCCTACCTCGCCGCATCCGATGCCGTCATCACCACCGCCGCCGTCCCCGGACGTCAGGCACCGCTGCTCGTCACCCGGGCAATGGTCGAGGGAATGAAGCCGGGATCTGTCGTGGTCGACCTCGCGGCTGAAACCGGTGGCAATGTCGAGGGATCCAAGCCAGGTGAGGAAGTCAGGGTCGGTCAGGTGTCGATCTGGGGCGCCCGCGACATGGCGAGCGAACTCCCGGTGCACGCATCTCGGCTGTACTCAATGAATGTCATCAACGTCCTGGGTCTACTGGTTAAGGACGGCGATCTCGCCATTGACACCGAAGACGAGATCGTCAGCGGTGCTGCGGTATTGCTGGCTGGCGAACCGCATCACCCCGGCGCATTTACTGCGCTCGGAATCGAACAACCCCCCAAGGACCCGGAACCGCCGGTATCCGCACCTAGCGAGGGAGGCTCCTAATGGATGGCGTCGCTCTGCTCACCATCTTCGTACTGAGCATCTTTGTCGGCTTCGAGGTCATCGCCAAGGTGTCCGCGATCTTGCACACACCGCTGATGTCAGGCGCGAATGCAATCCACGGTGTCGTACTTGTCGGCGCAATCGTGGTCACACTGCAAGCCACCACGACAGCCGCGCTCGTCATCGGTCTGATCGCGATCGTGCTCGGCGCGATCAACATGGTGGGTGGCTTCATGGTCACCGACCGCATGCTTGAAATGTTCAAGCCGCGGCAGACCGACTCCGCGAAGAAGGACGCCGCATGATTCCCGCCTGGGTCCAATTGGCCAACCTGCTCGCGGCCGTGCTGTTCATTCTCGCGCTCAAGGGCTTGTCATCACCGAAGTCCGCTCGACGTGGCAACATGCTCGGTGCGATCGGCGCTGCGCTGGCCACGGTGGTCGTGTTCTTCACCGGTGTTGCTGCCGACCACATCCTGCTGATCATCGCCGCGATCGGTATCGGTGGCGCAATCGGAGCAGGTGCCGCGCGTCGGGTCAAGATGACCCAGATGCCACAGATGGTGGCGCTCTATAACGGTGTCGGCGGTGGCGCAGCGGCGCTCGTTGCGTGGGTCGAATACCTCGAGAGCAATGGCTCGGGCAGCAAACTTGCCTTGATCGCCACGGTGCTCACCGTGGTAATCGGTGGAGTCTCCTTCAGCGGTTCAATCGTCACGTTCCTCAAGTTGCAGGAACTCATCACCGGTCGACCGATTGTGTTGCCAGGCGGTAAGTACATCACCGCATTGGTCGCCATTTCGGTTGTGGTACTTGCGGTATGGCTGATCGCCGCGCCGGCCACTTGGCTGCTGATCACTCTGCTGCTGATGTCGTTGATCTTCGGAGTGCTCTTCGTGCTGCCTGTCGGCGGTGCCGACGTGCCGATTGTCATCTCGCTGCTCAACGCATTCACTGGTCTATCGGTCGCGGCCTCGGGCTATGTCCTGAACAACGTGCTGCTGATCGTGGCCGGCACTCTGGTCGGCGCTTCGGGCACGCTGCTCACCCAGATGATGGCGCAGGCCATGGGACGTCCAATCACCGGAACTTTGTTCGGTGCCTTCAACGCCAAGGCAACCAAGGCAGCAGGCTCGGTCGAGGATCGTCCGGTTCGTTCCGGATCACCTCAGGACATTGCGATCATGCTCGGCTATGCCCGCAAGGTGATTCTCGTTCCTGGATACGGCCTCGCTGTCGCCCAGGCGCAAAGCACCCTGCGCGAACTCGCTGAGTTGCTCGCCGCCCGCGACATCGAGGTTGATTACGCGATTCACCCCGTGGCTGGTCGCATGCCCGGGCACATGAATGTGCTTCTTGCTGAAGCGAATGTGCCCTATGACCAGCTCAAGGAGATGGAAGAGATCAACCCTGAGTTCAGTTCCGCTGACGTCGCCCTCGTGGTCGGCGCTAACGATGTGGTCAACCCTGCAGCTCGCGCCGACAAGACCGCGCCGATCTACGGAATGCCCATCCTCAACGTTGACAACGCGGCTCAGGTCGTGTTCCTCAAGCGCTCGATGCGCCCAGGGTTCGCAGGTATCGAGAACGAGTTACTCTTCGATCCCAAGACCACAATGCTCTTTGGCGATGCCAAGGATTCGCTCACCAAGGTAGTCGCTGCGCTGAAGGCGCTCTGACCTACAGCGCTCGCCCACTACTTTTTGGTGAGTGTCGAAGTCGGCTACAGGTCGACTTCGACACTCACCGCGGCGTGGTCGCTGACCGGCAGCAGGTGAACGCGAGCGGTTGCCGTTGCAATCTGCCGGTTGGTCAGTCCATCAGCTAGGACATGATCGAGCTGCACACTGGGGCGCATCGAGGGATAGGTCGGCTGGCGGATAAGCGAGGTCCATCCGGTGATCCGCGCGGGCAGCAGCCCGGGCAGATTGAAGTCGCCGAGAAGTATCAGGGGCCTGGGCAAGCCGGCAACCCAGGCGCGCAGTTGACGTAGTTGCCTAACGTTATAGCCGGGCACGAACGACAGATGTGCCGTGACGACTGTGAATGGGCTGCGCTCGCCTTGGATCACTGCCGCGATCGCGCTGCGCGGCTCGTCGGAAACGCTCATGAATCTAGGTCGTGGCTCGGCGGGAATCATCAGAGGCAGGCGAAGGGGTGCGGCTTTGAACTGCGTCGTGCGCCACTCAAGTACTGGCAGCCTTGACACCAGGCCGACCCCGTAGAGCGGACCGTCACCGGCTAAGTCGGGGGTAAGGTCAGAGCCGTGTGCATTCTCGTGGGGTGAGGGTAGCCAGCCGTTCTCACCGGGCGTGCCCGCAACTGATGGCGCGAATCTCCAGTGCGCGGCGCCCAGCGCCTCAGCGATAGAACGCACTTGATTGACGTTGTTACTGCGCGGCTGTTGAACGTCAACTTCCTGCAGCCCGATGACGTCGGCGTCGATCGTCTGCACCGACTCGCGCAGCAGCGAGTCATCGCTGGTGGCAAGCTCGGCTAGTCGGCCTGCATCGCCCGCGCCCCGGGCACCGCCGAGCACGGGCACGCCGTGTAGCAAGTTATAGGTAGCGAGTCGCGTCACAACAGCACAACCTACGTGTAGCGATCGGCCTTCGCAGTATGGCCGGGTAACAGGCCGACTGGTCAGGTGCCTTCGATCGCTAGTTCCTCGACCGGCTTGGACCGTTCTCCCGAGCGGCTCCGCATCCATTCGCGCGCTGGCTCTTCGATGAAGCGCCACATCAACCAGGCGATGACGAATGCACCGACGAACAAGCCCACTGCTCCAATCGCATAGAGCGGGCCGCCCGATATGCCGACGACTTTCATCGCTGCACGCCATAGGCCGTACCACACGGTGTGGGTCATATAGAGCGAGAAGGAGATGAAGCCGCCGAGGATCAACTTGTCGGTCGAGAGGAACTTCGAGACGCCGCGCGAGGACAGGGCGAGTGATCCGATCCAGGCGATGAGTAGTGGTACGAGGATGAGGTGCCACTTTGGCGGGAGGTCAGCCGCGTTGGGAGTGTCGGGAAGGTCGCTCGTAGACCACTGCAGCGAACTCACTCGCCCGAGCAGGACCGAGCCAAGCACGATGACCACGGGCAATGCCACGGACAGAGTTGTGGCAAGTCGCTCGACCCGAGGTCGTGGTCCCTGCTCTGTCTGGTTCCAGAATCGCTCGACTACCAGGTAGGTGAGCGCCCCGGCCGTGAACTCGGTGAGGATGCGAAGGGTGGAACCCCAGTCGGAGATGTAGTACGGGTCGGCCCCGTAGGCGATTCCATAGATGAGCAAGGGCAGTAGGACCACCCCCCAGGCGGCAGCAATTGCTGAGGTGGGCAGTTTGCGGTGGAAGCGGAACAGCAGCAGCACCAGTAGCGGGAAGATCAGGTAGGCAAGCCACTCCATCGACAGCGACCAGGCGGGGAAGTTCCAGCCACGCTGCGGGTTGGGCCCCCACTCGTGGATCAACAGCACCTGCTTGAGGTAATCCGTCGGATTGAGCCAATCACGGCTCGCCGCATCGGCACCGCCGAATTTCGCTTGTGCCACAACGGCTATGCCGGCGACGTTGAGCATGACGAAGTGCACCGGGTAGATACGGGCGAGTCGAAGCCAGAGGAAGTGCCGTGACTTTGACCAGGAAAACCCTGGACCTAGTTTGGTCAGATATGTGTGGGTGAGGATGAAGCCGGAGAGAGCGAAGAACAAATCGACGCCGAGCCGGCCGACTCGAAGGAAGTCGTGCACTACTGGAATCAGCAGACCGATCGAGGCAAGTACCGCCTGATAGTGATACAGCATGACCCAGGTCGCGGCTACGGCCCGTACTCCGGTTAGTTGGCCAATGAACCGTTGCATGGATTACCCCGTCGCGTCGTCTGTCGTTGTCTTGCTGCGATCTTGTCATGGAGTTGCAGGTCGGCGGTGTCCCCTCGCCGCCGCATCGGCATGCGCGTCGATTTGTTCTCGGCGCGCTGCCTCGCGACATCAGTGCTGCGCTGTATGTCCTAGCCCGATGGAGGCCTAAGGTCAGAGGGTGCCTAATCCAAACTCCGCGACGGGTTCTGATCCCGCAGTACGTTCCTACATTGCAGATCGGCGCGACGAGTTCATCGCCGAACTCTCCGAGTGGCTGCGCATCCCGAGTATCAGCGCCGACCCTGCTCACTCTCATGACGTGTCTCGCAGCGCGGACTGGCTCGCGCAGCGACTGCTCCGCGCTGGCTTCCCGTCCGTTGAGATCTGGTCGACCGAAGGGTTGCCGACAGTTTTCGCGCAGTGGCCCAGCGATGATCCGTTGGCTCCCACTGTGGTGTTGTACGGACATCACGACGTTCAGCCAGTCGACCCTGTCGAACTCTGGGATACCGCACCGTTCGAGCCATTGATCCGCGAGACAGAGCACGGCCAGCAACTAGTTGGACGGGGTTCGATCGACGACAAGGGTCAGGTGTTCTTCCACCTCCTTGGCCTTGCGGCGCACATGGAAACGACGGGCCGCTCGACACCTGCGGTCAATCTCAAAGTGCTGATCGAAGGCGAGGAAGAGTCGGGCTCGGTGCACTTCGCGCAGTTGCTGCGTGAGAATCGCGAGAACCTGCAGTGCGATGTCGTCGTGGTGAGCGACACTGGCGTTTTTCGACGCGACACCATCTCGGTATGTGTGGGCATGCGCGGCCTGATCGAAGCGCAGTTGGATGTGGTCGGTCCCACCGGTGATCTGCACTCGGGATCGTTCGGCGGCTCCGTTCCCAATCCGGCAACTGTGCTGGGCCGGATCATCGCTCGCTTGCACGACAGTGACGGTCGAGTCACCTTGCCCGGCTACTACGACAACGTCATTCCGCTTAGCGATCGTGAACGTGAGCTGTTGGCTCGCCTGCCTTTCGATGAGGACAGGTGGCTCGAGGCGGCGCAATCTACTGCCACGCAAGGTGAATCGGGATTCACCACACTCGAGCGAGTGTGGGCTCGACCCACCGCAGAGGTCAACGGCATTTGGGGCGGCTATATGGGCCCAGGTGGCAAGACGATCATCCCCAGCGCGGCACATGCCAAGCTCTCGTTCCGTTTGGCCGCGGGCCAGCAGCCTGCAGACGTCCCACCGGCGCTTGACGCCTGGCTTTCGGATCTCACCGATGACGGCACGATTCCGGCTGGAATCACTGTCACACCGCACTTTGAGCGCCAGGGTGTTCGGCCGTGTCTCACCCCTCTTGACCACCCCGCGCTGGAGAGCGTTACCCGAGCGATGGGTCGAGCATTCGAGACTGAGATTCTCTACACGCGCGAAGGCGGTAGCGGACCTGAGGCAGATCTGGCCGAGATCCTCGAGGCGCCCGTCGTGTTCCTGGGTGTCGGCCTGCCCGACGATCGCACTCATGCTCCGAACGAGAAGGCGGACATCGACTTCTTGCTACGTGGCGCCGAAGCCGCTGCTTATCTGTGGGCAGACCTCGCGGCAAACTGGAGTCCTGGAAGCGCCGATGCCTGACCGTCGCCTACTCACCTCGCTCACACTCGCGCGCGCGACCTTGGATAGGGGAGCGGAGCGCCGCGATGACTCCGAGTGGTTGGCCCAGCGCTGGCTCGACGAGTCATCTCGGGTGCTCATCTTGCGTGGTGGCTCGGCTCGGGTCATCGAGTCAGGGTCCGAGGGCGCGATAGACCTAGTTCTCGTGGCCCCTAGTGAGGTCACCGACGATGGTGTGCGACTGCTGCTGGGTATCGATGATGATGGAGTCGCCTACCTGGGTGTACTGGCGCACTCGGTTGAGGGGGCTGACGACTCGGCTGGCGCTGCGTCGTCGACACCTGACCTTGCTGGCATCGATCGTTGGGTTGGGCTGCGCGACGTAGGTTCAGAACTCGGTGATCGCGATGCTGGACTCTTCGTTGCTGCGGCGGCCTTGGCGAACTGGCATCGCACCCACCCGCGGTGTCCGCGTTGCGGTGTACCCACCGAGGCGACTCAGGGTGGTTGGTCTCGGACCTGTCCCGCTGATTCGTCTCAGCACTTCCCGCGCTCGGATCCGGCGATCATCGTGCTCGTCACCGACTCTGCTGATCGGGCGCTCTTGGGTCGTCGGGTTGATTGGGCCCCTGGCTGGTTCTCTACCCTGGCTGGGTTCGTCGAGGCGGGTGAGTCAGCCGAGATGACGGTGTCGCGAGAGATGGCTGAGGAAGCCGGAATCACGATCGATCCCGACACGCTCGACTACTTGGGTTCACAGCCCTGGCCCTTTCCTGCGAGCTTGATGCTCGGCTATCGCGTGCGCATCGCCGCTGATTCACCGGTTGCCGTGGGCGATGGCAGCGAGATAGCCGAAGTGCGCTGGTTCACCCGCGACGAGTTGGCCGCTGGCTGTGCCAGTGGCGACATCCGAATCCCGCCTCCAATCTCCATCGCTCGACGGTTGATCGAGCATTGGTACGGGGCGGCTTTGCCGGGTGCTTGGTCGCGCGACTGATCGACGAAACGCCAGATCAGCCTGCACTCGGGCGGCGACTACTCAGAGATACTGCGAGTCACTGTTCGCGCTCAGCCGTCCTCATCTGGCGCAACGTAGTGACACTTCCGCTCAAGATCATCGGTTAAGCCACCCACTTTGGCGTGTGCATCTTGCTTAGTGGGTTTGATTCGGCCCTAATTGTGCCTGCGCAGAGCGCCAAATGTCTGTTTTGGGGTAGCGGCCACTTTCGGAGCTCGGAAAAGTTTTTGACCGGATTCTGTCGATGAGAAATGAGCGCTTCATGAGTGAGATCGACCTAGAACTGGCGGCTTCGCGCCCGGTTCGGTCTGCGTTTGGTCGACGACGATCTGACCATCTGCGCTCGGTCGCTTCGGACTTCAGGTTGCGCGTGCTCTTTGTCGATTCGGATGAGTTCCTCCATACCGTTCTGACCGAGTCTCTTGAGGGATCGGTCGATCTGTGTGCGGTGCACAGTGTCGGCGAAGCGCTCGACGTATTGAGCACCTTCGACCCGCACGCGGTAGTGGCCGACCTCGATTCAGATGACGATGCAAGCGGACTCGACCTGTTTGGCGTTATTGCTCGCACTCGACCGTGGGTGGGCCGGGTGTTGCTCACGTCTGATGCCTCTCATGTCTTGGCGATTGGGCACGACAAGTTGGTGCCTCCGGGCACGATGCACCTGATCAAGTCCGAGCTGTTGTCAGCCAAGCAGGTGCTGCAGGCCGTCAGCACTGCAATCAAAGACGTCGCGACCCCTGGTGGGGTGAGCACGGCAGATGATGTACGCATCGGCGTCACTGAGGCGCAGGCGCGCACCCTTGGCCTGATCGCGAAAGGCATGTCCAACGCCGCCATCTGTCAGGAACTCGATCTGGCTCACAGGTCAGTTGAGCGGCTAGTTCGTAGCGCACTAGATGCACTCGCCCTAGGAAATGATGCCGACGTCCACCCACGGGTTAGTGCCGCGATGATGATGCGCTCGGGACGGATCTACGTCGAGTAATGACGGCGCTGCGGGCATGACACAGTTGTCCTCCCAGGTGAGAATTCGGTGGAGGATGGCATGCCCGGTGTGACCCCGTTTCTTTGGTTTGATGGCCGGCTTGCCGGCGCAGTCGCCTTCTACTCGTCGGTGTTCGACGACTTCGCGCTCGAGTCGAGTTCCCCAGGGGCCGACGATGACCTTATGTCGGCGACATTCGTCGTGCAGGGCCAGCGGCTGATGGCCTTCAACGGTGGGCCGCACTTTCGGTTCACGCCCGCGATCTCGCTGTTTGTCTCTTGCGCCGGTCAGGCTGAGGTTGACTTCTACTGGACGGCGCTGAGCGCTGGCGGCGAGGAAGGCCGCTGTGGGTGGCTGACCGACCAGTTCGGACTCTCTTGGCAGGTAATACCCGATGCTCTCGGCCGGCTACTGGGTGCGCCAGACCGCGAGCGGGCTTCGCGCGTCACCGCGGCGATGATGGCCATGAGCAAGATTGATGTCGCGGCGCTCGAGGCTGCATATGGATCGGACTGAGCACTGCCCGATCCGAGGCAGCACCCGAGCGGTGGGGTCTTGGCCTAGAGCGCTGCCAGCATTTCCAGTTTTGCCTTGACGTCCTTAAGGCTCGGGTTCGTGGCCGCGGTGCCATCTGAGTAGAGCAGGGTCGGAACGGTCTGGTTGCCACCGTTGACCTGCATCACGAAATCGGCAGCCTCGGAGTCCTGCTCGATGTTGACCTCCGCGTACTCGATGCCCTCGCGACCCATTTGGGCCTTCAACCGCTGGCAGTAGCCGCACCAAGGTGTGCTGTACATCGTGACCGTCATAGCCGACCGCGCTCCTTCGTCGAAATCTGAACTTCGCTCAGGACTGATCGCGTCCTTAGCCTGGCCGAGCCGATTGGCCCCGTTTTCTGTCAACACCGTGGTGTATCGAAGATGTTCCCATGATCTGCGATGGCTTTTCCCCATGCCCACTCGGGCCCTGAAGAAAGACGTGCACGCAGGTGTGCCGCTGTCGGTCCAGCCTGCGAAGATGACGCGGTGACCACGATCTCTGGACCCAACTCGCCGCGCAGAGGCGGGTTACGTCCGGGCGACCCCGAGTCGATCCTGGCTGCACTTGATCCCGAGCAGCGTGAGGTTGCGCTGGCGTTGTCTGGGCCCGTAGTCGTACTCGCGGGGGCAGGCACTGGAAAGACTCGCGCGATCACGCACCGAATCGCCTATGGCGTGCTCACCGGTCAGCACGATCCCCGTCGAAGCCTGGCTGTCACGTTCACCTCGCGAGCTGCAGGCGAGATGCGGCAGCGGCTCGCCGAGCTAGGGGTCGACGGCGTCCAGGCGCGTACCTTCCACTCGGCCGCACTTCGTCAACTGCGCTACTTCTGGCCTCGTGTGGTAGGCGGTGCGGTCCCGGATATCTTGCCGAGCAAGGCGCGCATTCTCGCGCCAGTCCTTCGTCGCGCTGGGTTCGGCGATGCGAGCCTGGCCCGCGATGTGGCCGCTGAGATCGAGTGGGCCAAGTCCAGCCAGGTAGTTGCCGCAGATTATGTGGCGGCGGCTGCCCGAGCCCGTCGAGAGCCCCCTGGCAGTCTGACTCGCGATGACCTCGCAGCGCTGTACGCGGCATATGACGAGCGAAAGACCGCAGACGGCCTGATCGACTTTGAAGATGTCCTGCTCCTCACCGTGGGCATCCTCGACACACGTCCGGATATCACCGATGAGGTGCGGGGCGTCTACCGCTGGTTCACGGTCGACGAGTACCAGGACGTCAACCCGCTGCAGCAGCGGCTGCTAGATCTCTGGCTCGGTGATCGCGACGATCTGTGCGTTGTCGGTGATGCCAGCCAGACCATTTACACCTTCACGGGCGCGAGTTCGTCCTACCTGGTCGACTTTCGAACCCGTTTCCCCCATGCCACTGAGGCCCGGCTCGTGCGCTCATATCGCTCAACCCCACAGGTGGTTGCTCTTGCCAATCGGGTGCTCTCCAGCGCCACCGGTCCAGAGGCGCGGCTTCGACTCGAGCTGCGTGCCACCCGCGACGATGGCCCGGCCCCCACGATGGCCACGTACGACGATGAACAGGCAGAGGCTGCGGCGAGCGCTAAAGCGATCGCTGCGCTCATCGCGTCAGGCACTCCTGCGCGCGAGATCGCGATCCTGTATCGCATCAACGCCCAGTCCGAAGCCTTCGAGGAGGCACTGGGTGAAATCGGGATTCCTGTTGTGCTGCGTGGAGAATCGTCGTTCTTCGAGCGCGGTGAGGTCCGAGAGGCGATGACCCGTATCCGTGGAGCGGCACGTGGTGGTGAGGCCGCTGGCGACCTCAGCGCCGATGTTCGCGCGGTGCTTTCCGCGATGAATTGGTCCAGCGAACCACCGAGTGGCACCGGAGCAGTTCGCGAGCGTTGGGAGAACTTGCTTCGCCTGGTCACGTTGGCCGACGATCTGGCGGCCGCCTCGCCAGAAGCCGGATTGTCCGATCTAGTCGACGAACTCGATCAGCGGGCTGCCACCCAGTCGGCGCCCACCGCCGACGGCGTCACACTCGCAACGGTGCACGCAGCCAAGGGGCTCGAATGGGACGCCGTGTTCGTCGTCGGCCTGGTCGCTGGCACTTTCCCGATTCAGTACGCCGACACTCCCGCGCGGATCGAGGAGGAGCGCCGCCTCTTTTACGTTGCGTGCACCCGTGCTCGCCGCCATCTGACTTTGTCGTGGGCCCGTAGCCGAAATGGTCGCGGTCGCCGCGATCGATCGCCGTTTCTCGATATCGCGATGGGTCCTGATCTCGCGACGGAGCTCGCCGGTGGCGGATTCGTGCGAGGCAGCGGTTCACAAAGTTCGCAACGATCTCGTCGACGCGGGCCAGCCACCTGCCGGGTGTGCGGTTCGGCGTTAGTTACTGGCGCCGAATCTGCGCGCGGCCGATGTCGCACCTGCCCGGCTTCCTACGACGAGGAACTTTTCGACCGGCTCAAGGTTTGGCGTAAGCAGGAAGCTGACACGCGATCGGTGCCGGCATATGTCGTGTTCACTGACGCCACTTTGGAAAATGTCGCCACCGAGTTGCCCGTCGATTCGCGCGCTTTGCTGGCTATTCCTGGGATCGGGGCACGCAAACTCGAGGCGTACGGGGATGCTGTTCTCGCCCTGGTGCGCGGTGAGCAGCCGGCCAACTCGTCAGGTGAGGATGCCCAGCCAGACATCGATTAGCCCCCTCGGGGTGGTCCGCTCGTCGGACATTGGTGCGAGTTGGCTTGATCACTTCGCCCGAACACTTGGTTGTATCGCGCCCACACGCGTGGCAGCGTTTTGTTTCTGAGCGGGCGTAGCCGTGAGCCGTTGCGCGCGACGACGAGCACGAGGGGGAGCGAGAGGGGGACCGCGACATGAATCCAGTTCCGGAATCAGAGTTGGATCAGCAAGCCCAGTTTCAATCTGGTGTGCCCGGGGAGATCCGCGCGGAAGATGCAGTGCAGGCTCGTCTGGCCCAGGCTGAGCGTCGACGTGCGGAGCGAGCGCTGGCGTCTGAGGAGCAGGCAGAGCATCGCGCCCGTGAGGCGAGCGAAGCGATCCACGAACCCCGCCAGCGTCATCAGTGGGGACGCCCGCGCATGTAGGCGCGTCAACCCGTACTCGGCAACCTGTAGTCGATGTGGCACGAAGGGGGTGAATCCCGTGGCAGCGGAGATGATCGCGAACCCGGTTCGGGCAAGTCCGGCATGGTCGGCCCCATCTGATCTGGAAATCAAGGAGGGAGAATGACTCACGCACTTGTGAATTCGCACACTGTGTCCGTGCTAGGTGACCAGTTGCGGCGTGAAGCGGCTGATGCCCGAGTTCGACGGGCCGCACGGCAGGCTAGCCGGGCGGCTAGGGCAGATCGTCGCGCCGAACACGCCAAGGTTCGAGTAGTCAAGGCCGAGCAACGCGCGGCAAGCAAGAGTCAGCTTGCCGCTGACCACCACGACCGAACCCAGGTGCTCTTCGGGCAGGTCGGGTTCGATTGGTAACGGTAGTGGGTGGACGACCGCCGCGTCGTCCGCCCACTACTCGGTTTCTCAGCTTCGGTGCGGCACCATGTGGGAGTGGTGTTCCCGGCTGGGCTCGAGGCAGCGGTCGCGTCGTTGCGTGCGCCCGAGTTGTCGCCCATCGTTGATCTGCTCGCGTGGCCTTCGCCGGATCGTGATGACTCCGGTCGACCCCTTGCCGTCTTCGTCGCTGACTTCGGTGGGGTCGCGTGTCTCGATGCTGACAATCCCGAGGGTGTGCTGATCGAGGGACGTCACCCGCTGCCGTCCACCGATCCGATGGTCTTCGCGGTGCACCTCGATGAGGCAGCCGATCCGTCGCCGGATCACGAGCGAAACTCCTACCCGCTGCCTTGGATGCGGTTGTCATCCTTCTTCACCGATCCACGCAGCCCCGACATTGCCGTGGTTCACACCGGCAAACACTTCTTCCCTGAGCAGGGTGGACACGAGGGTGAACATGGCTCCCTTGGCGTGATCCAGTCACGCGCCCCGCTGGTGCTGTCGGGTGCTGGTGTCCGATCGCGCGGCGCCTTAGACCACCACGCGCGCCTCGTCGATGTCATGCCCACCTTGGCCTGGGTGGCAGGTGTTGAGCCGGCATCGCTCGCTGATCTCGACGGTGTGATCCGCAGTGATCTGGTTGAGCGAGGTGCTCGCTACGTGATCGGACTTCTGTGGGATGGCGCGCACCCCGGCTCCCTGGTCGAGCGTGCGGCTAGCGGCGAGTTACCAGGAGTGGCAAGGCTTCTCGAGCGTGGCTGCTATCTCACCGGGGGCGCTGTCGCTGAGTTCCCGAGCCTCACACTGGTCAATCACACGAGCATGTTGACCGGTGTCGGGCCCGGTCGCCATGGAGTGGTCGGCAACGTTTACTGGGACCGTGAGTCGAATGCTCGCGTTGTTCCCAATGATGCCTCGACTTGGCACCGGGTCGCGCAGTTGTATCGCGACGGCGTCACGACTTTGTTCGAGGCGGTCGTGTCGGCTCGCCCCGACGCGCGAACGGCGAGCATCAATGAAATGACCGAGCGGGGCGCTTGGGCATCAACCTTTGCGCTGGTGCGCTCGATTCTTGATTCGGGCGATGCAGGTGGGTCCGGCTTGTCTGCGGCCGCTGAGCCCGATGACTTCCTCACCATGATGCGCGGGTTCTTGCCCGACCCGTTGGAATCGAATCTCGTAACACATTCTCGTTGCGCGGAAGATATGGACTACGCGTTCTACTCCGCGATCGACCTGTTCGGGTTGTCATCAATGCTCGAACTGTTTTCGGGCGACGAGGGTGACTGGCCCGCGGTGAGTTGGTGGTCGCAGTACACCACCGACGCGGCACATCATGCCGGAGGTCCGCGGTCGGCCATCGCAACAGATGGCCTCCGTGACTGTGATGCGCGGCTCGTTGTGCTACTCGATCACCTTGACTCGATTGGAGCACTCGATCAGTCATTGATCCTGCTTACCGCGGATCATGGTTTCGAGAGTGCTGACACCAGTGTCCGTGGCGATTGGGCGCCTGCCCTGGCTGCGGCGCTCGAGCCGCTCGGCGTTCCTTGGCGCGATGAAGGCCCCGGATTCATCTACTTAGGAGTTCAGCAATGACCGTCCAAGTGTGCAGCCAGTGCGGGTTCTCGCTCGACGATGCCCTCAACGAGGCTAGCGGGCTGGCCGCACTTGCCTGGGTCAGGACTAACGACCACGGCCGAACCACAACTCAGTGCACTTTGTGTACTCGAGCCAATATTCGCGCGATCGAAGCCCACCTCGATCAGGAGGCGTGGTCCACCGCTAGGTGAGTTGAGTCGGGATCGGCTCGATCACGCCGGGGTTGTCGCGGTGCCCGGTTCGCTCGGCGCCTACTCCAGCGATCACCACTAAGACCACGCCCGCAACCTGGAACCCGTTCGGGAACTGCGCGAGCAGTACGACCCCGAGCACGGTGCCAACTGCGGGTTCAAGTGCCATCAGCGTGCCGAACGCCGCAGTGGTGAGTCGTCGTAAAGCCAATAGTTCCAGTGCAAATGGGATCACGGGCATAAGTAGTGCGAGGCCGATCGACTGCAGGATCAAGGTTGTCGTGAGGTGGCCCCAGACTCCAGGCATGCCCACGATCCCGGCGACGCAGGCGCCAATCGGGATCGTGATCGCAAGGCCCTGCAGACCTGAGAAGGCATCGCCAACTCGTTGGGTCAAGATGATGTAGGTGGCCCAGCCCAGTGCCGAGGCCAGGGCGAAGCAGATGCCTACTGGGTCGATCTCGCCGGTCCACGGTCGAGTCAGGAGCAGTACACCGATCAGCGCGAGTGCGGGCCACAGAAGTGCTCGCCGGCTGTGGCTTCGCAGTGCTGCGACAGCCAGCGGCCCGAGGAATTCGATCGCGACGGTAGTGGCCAGGGGGATGCGCTCGAGTGCATGCAGGAAGGTGACAGTCATCATGCCGGTGACGATGCCGAGGACCACTGCCATGCGGAGTTCAGCCCCTGTGTACTCCCGCAGTCGGGGCCGGGCGATGACCAGGAAGATCATCCCGCCAACGAGCAGGCGCAAAAACGCAGTGCCGCTTGGGCCGATCGAATCGAAGGTGCTCATCGACAGCGCGGCACCAGTCTGGACGATGACGATTGAGGCCAACGCCAATGACCACGCTGGGACTTGATCGGTGCCGCCCCGGGAGGCGATGGATTGAGAACTCACACTGCGAAGGATGGCACCCAGCGAAGTAGTTCCGCACGCATGGGTACGGTCGCCTCCATTTGCGAGAGCACGCCAATGCCGCCGAGCCACACCCGGTGGATCAACAGGTACGACGGTGGCAGGTTGATCTTGAACCCCACCGTGAAGTCCGGACGCCGAGGATCGTTGAGCCGGGTGAACTGTCCGCGCATCCAATCGCGGGAGAAGTGAAAGTACTCGTGCACTGCGGGCTCGGCGAAGGGCCCGAGGTAGTCGAGCAGCATTTGTGGGTCTACGTCGATGTCTGGCTTGATGAACCCCTCGGCGCGCAGCCCCTCGACCACGGCCTCGGCATTGCCCAGGGTGGCGATCCGCAAGAGCTGGCCCATGGATTTGGGTGGGCCATCGGGGAGTCGGGCTACTGCGCCGAAGTCCAGGATGCCGAGTCGGCCATCGGGTAGTACGCGGTAGTTGCCTGGATGCGGATCTGCGTGCAACAGCCCGGCCCGCAATGGCCCCGAAAGTAGGAAGCGCAGATACAGGGTGCCGTAGCGGTCGCGGTCTTGTTGGCTGCCTTCGGAGATGACCTTGGCCAGCGAATATCCCTCGAGCCATTCGCTCACGATCACCGTGGGCGAGGCCGCTAGCACGTGCGGGACAACGAACTCGCTATCGCCTTCGTAGGCAGCGGCGAACTGACGTTGGGCCTGGGATTCAGCGAGATAATCGAGCTCTTCGGCTGCGCGGTCCTGCAGTTCCTTGAGTAGTGGCTTGATGTCGAGCCCAGGTGCGATACCGGAGAACATCTTGGCCATCCGCGACACCTGGGCGAGGTCGCCGAGCAACGCCTTGCCGGCGCCCGGGTATTGGATTTTGACGGCAACCTCGCGGCCGTCGTGCCAGACCGCTCGGTGCACCTGGCCGATGGACGCTGCCGCAGCGGGCTTGTCGTTGAATGAGGCGAAGCGGCTGCGCCAGTCATCGCCTAAGGCCTCGCGGAGCACCGCGTGCACGGTCTCAGCCGGCAGTGGTGGTGCGGCATCCTGCAATTTCGTCAGGGTGGCTCGGTATGGTTCGAGCAGTTCTTCGGGAAGTGCCACTTCGAAGATGCTCATGGCCTGGCCGAATTTCATCGCACCGCCCTTGAGTTCGCCAAGGGTCTTGAATAACTGCTCAGCTGTGCGTTGCTGAATTTCCAAAGCGACCGCCTCGGCTGACTTGCCGCCGACCCGCTTGCCCACCCCTAGCGCGGTACGGCCAGCGAAGCCTAGAGGCAGTGCGGCAAGGCGGGCACCGCGGGTCACGGCGCGGCGCGGGAGATCTGTCACAGGTCCATTGTGCGGGGTCATCCGCCCCAGCCGCATCCGCAGGCAGGATGAACGACGACTGGTACGGGTATCCCGAGCGCGTCTGGGTGGCGAAACTCGATGACAGCACTGGCAGATGCCGATTCGTGTGCTGTGGCAGGGTGATCAATGACACGGAGTACTTGGGCCACGGCAAACGCTGACGCGGCCGTGGCAAGAACTCCATCGTGCGCCAGCGACTGGGGATGGCGAAGCCGTAACTGGTTGGCCAAGGCCGGCCAGGCGCGATCATCGTCGCGGGCCCGCAAATCCACGCAGACCAGGCATGGGGTGCGGCCCGGGATCACCAGCGGCCCAACCCGCGCTGCCGCTCCTGACACGGCTACGGGCAAGTGTGGGACGCCGTCCGACATCAGGTCGTCAGCAAGTTCAGGATCGGTCCAGGGCAAATCGGCATCGGCCGCCGAGCAGATCACCGCAACGGCTGGTCGGCTTGGCTGCTTCGCAGTTGAATGTGGATGCGCCCCATGGCGCCTGATTGCCTCGCTCACTTGCTCGATCCAACTGATTTCCGGTTCTACCGGACCAACTGGTGTCAGGTCGCTGCTGGTGGGAACTCGATCGGGACCGCTGATGGTCACCACGCCGATACCTGCCGCCGCTAGGCCGACCGCAACATGAGCGGCGGCGCGATCGTTACCCCGCACTATCACGGTGCTTGCGGCCCGACGAGTCATGACGGCGATCGCTTCGGGCAGGCCACCTTCGGTGAGGGCCAACGCGGCGATGTCATGTGCGCTGCGTTCGCGACGTAGTTGGGATAGCGCGGTGTTTGGCCCGGGATCATCATCGAGGAGGTGGTGGTCGTTGAGTTGGTCGAGTAGCTCGTCGAAATCGGGGATCAGGTGAATTAACTCGCCTCGAGTGAGAGAGCCATCAAGGCGGACGAGGGCGGAAGAGGCGATGGCCGATAGGCCATCGACGAGGATCGCGGTGCGGGGGTCGATGCCGAACTGCACTGCAGTGGCGGATCGACGGAGGGCGGGCAGGGCAGCGCGGCTGCTGGGAAGTGATCGGCTCATGCACGCACCCTGGCAATGGCGCCCTGGGGATGGCCACCGCAGTCCACAGCCAACGTGGGCTAGGCGGTCGGCGGTTGCATCTGGTTGCAGGACAGGGCTTCAGCGATCTGCCCTGCGATCGACCTCGCCACTCAACTAGACGATGTGGCAGTGCTCGAGGTAGATCAATGCCATGGCTCGCATACTGCTGAGCAGGTCGGCCACCGCAATGCTCTCGTCGGGCGAGTGCGCCGAGCGGGCATCGCCTGGCCCGTACTGCACCACTGGCATGTGCGGTGCGATCAGGCGTAGGTCACTGCCGTAGGGCGCGCCGTAAACCTCGAGTCGACGACGGTTAGGTGCTGCCACGAAGTGTGAGCGGCGAGTCAGGTCGATGAGGTAGTCGTCGCCGCTGACACCGGGCTCGAACTGGCCACCCCACCATTCGAGCGTGACAGGGTGGGCGCGCAAGAAGGCATCGGATGCGTTGATCTCGTCGATGGTCGTCTCAAGTTCGGCGCGCGCGTCAGCCGCGGTCTCGCCAAGCGCGACACCATAGCGACCCTCGGCAATCAACAGGTCGGGCACGGTGGAGGCCCAGTCACCAGCCTGGATCGTGCCGATTGACAGCGGATATGCGATGGGCCAGCGCGACATCATGGGGTCGACGGCGGAGTTACGTCGAGTCTCGAGCTCAACGAGTGCTGCATTTACGAGGTTGAAGTTCTCGATCGCGCTGATGCCCTCGGTGCGCCGGGATGCGTGTGTGGCGCGACCTGGAATACGCAAGCGGAAGGTCAATGCGCCAGCGTTTGCCGGGATGAGGTCTAGATCGGTGGGCTCGGGGATCAGGCACGCGTCGGCAGTGATGCCCCGCCGCATGAGCGCGTAGGTGCCTAGGCCACCGTCTTCTTCACCGATCACGGGCGCGATCATCAGATCGCCAGCAAGTTTGACGCCAACGGAGTTCAAAGCCCGGGCTGCGACGATCGAGGCGACGAGGCCGGACTTCATGTCGCAGGTGCCGCGGCCGAGCAAGGTTTCGCGGCCCTCGCGCTCCTCGCGACGCATCGTGAACGGGTCGCCGGACCACGAGTTGGGGTCACCGGCTGGCACGACGTCTGCGTGGCCGTTGACGAGCAGGGAGAGTCCGAGTTCTGGTGCGATGCCGGGCAGGACGGCTACTAGGCCGAAAGCCTCGCGGCGAGTGACCTCCATGCCCGGGAAGTCGGGCTGTGAGGTGAGGTCGGGAAGATCGAGCGCCCACAGGTCGACGTCAAACCCGTCAGAGAACAAGATCTCGGCAAGTACATGCTGGATCTCGGCCTCAGCTTCGCTGCCGCCGGTGCTCGGTATGGCAATCAGGTGGCCCAGTAGGTCGATGGCATGTTCGAGTTGCCGGTCGACCGCGGCCAGGACGGTGGTGGTGATTTCAGCGTCAGTGGCATTGGTGGTCGAGAGACCCGACTGCTGGTCGGGTATCACCCGCGGCGGCCGGTCTGAGTCGACGGCGCTGACCTCGGGTGCATCATGTCGGGTTTCTGCCACGTGGTGACCCTAGGGATGACGAGCCGCTTGCACAATGGGTTTTGGGTGCTCCGCTCAGATCGAGTGCAAGACGAGAACTTCGGCGCAGAAAAATGGACATTTAGGGCGCGATTACAGAGGTTTCCTTGAACTTTGGGCCGTTTCGCCACTTGTCATGCCCCGTTATGTAGTTAGGGATTCAAGACGAGCAGATGCGCCCAGATGGGTGATGCCGGTTCCGGGCCGGTCTCTTGGTGGGCTACCGGTTCAGCCATGTGGGTGAGTGTTCTGGCCGCGGCCGAACCGGCTGAGTTAACAGTCGGCTTAGTTCAGTGGCCGGACATGACAACGGCGCCCCTTCCCGAAGGAGGAGGCGCCGTCTGTGGTCGAGGTGCGGATCAGGCTTTGTTGCCGAGAATCCGGTTGACCTTGGTGTTGCAGACCGGGCAGATGCCCTGGGCCATGCGACGACCATTCTTTTCGACGACGACGCCGGTGAACGGGCGCTTCTCCTTGCACTTCACGCAGTACGCCTCGCCGGTGTAGCTTTCGTCCGCCATGGGGATCCTCCTCCTGGAGCTGGGATGTACTCGCCGGGCCGGATGACCCGGTGGGAACCCACCGATGAGGTGGGCCTGCCCGTGAGCACGGCCACCGAAGTGACCTGGTCTTTTCCTGACACTACGCGCTCGGCGGGCAAGTAGGACGCAGGCTCGCAGCGATTTGTGCTCACAACCTCGAGAAAATAGCCGCAATTAGGACATATCACCCTGGATTATCGCCATCAGCGGACAACGCGCGTGTGGCTGGTTCGATCGGCCTCACTGCTAGGACGGTCAACCCCACGGTTGTTGCTCGCCCAAGCTGGGCTAAGCGGCGGCCGGCGGGGGCTGAGCGTGACGGCCGGAGCAGGACCGCAATTGGCTAGGGCGCGCAACGCAGGAGGAACGAGCGACTCTCATCCAACCGGTGGTCATCCGGTTGTTGTGGTGAGCGCAGGGATTCGGGTGAGCGCGGTTGTTGTGTTGAGCGCAGGGATTCGGGTGAGCGCGGGGGTTCTGGTGAGCGCAGGGGTTCTAGCAAGCACAAGCGTTGTGATCAGCGCAGGTGTTGTGATCAGCGCAGGTGTTGTGATCGGCGCAGGTGCCGCGATCAGAGTTGGTGCTTGGCCTGGGCTTATGTAGCCAGGGCCCCCGGGTCTCGCATCTACCGTCCGCCTTCCCCTTGCCGACGCTAGACCGTTCTCCCAGGGGCCCCGTCGAGCACTGAACCTAGGGCCAAGGTGACCCGCGGTCAACGCTTTGCGCCAGCAGCATGTGGACCATTCTGGGGATGAACTGGGGACGAGTCAGCGTGTCGCTGTGGATCAACGGTGGATGAGCCTGGGGACGGTTCTGCGGGTTACCTGCCCGCGCGGCGATGACCTGCACAGATGCTGTCCACCGGGTGTGTATAGGAAATTGTTTGAGACTTTTTGTCGCGAGCGGTCGACTTGAGGCGAACACGGGCGAGTTGATCGACGATGTCGGTTCCGCCCGTTAGGTTCGGCAGGGTGACAGCACATCAGGTGATCGACATCCCCGGCCTACCGCCGGGAGTCGAAGTACGTCGAAGTGCCCGGCGTCGACGAAGCGTCACTGCCTATCGCGAGCAAGGACTCACGATTGTTGTTGTGCCGCAACGGATGTCACGCGCAGAGATCCTGCCCTACGTGCACGATCTCCTGGGTCGACTCGAGTCACGCGAAAAGCGTTCGCGGCCTAGCGATGAGATGTTGGCGACGCGCGCGGCCGAACTCGCGCTCGAGTATCTGCACGGCCGAGCAGAGCCGGCATCCGTGCGGTGGGTGTCGAACCAGCGTCGGCGCTGGGGATCCTGCACGCCGGCAGACCGCTCGATCCGGCTATCGGATCGGCTCCAGGGCATGCCCACGTATGTCATCGATTACGTGCTGCTGCACGAACTCGTCCATCTACTCGTTGTCGATCACAACCCGCAGTTCGAGGCGTGGATGCAGCGGTATGAGCGGGTCGATGAAGCGCGGGCCTTTCTCGCCGGTGTCGATCATGCGCTGCAAGTTGGCGGTGCAGGTTCATCCGAGGGCAGTTCAGATGTCGACGGCGCTCATGATGTCGACGATGTCGAAGATGTCGACGGCGCTCATGACTCTGCCGCGACAGACGGCGCCGACGGTCCCGACTCGAACGATGGCAGTGGTTCGCACATGGGTGCCACGAATGTTCCACAACGCAGTCCGCGGCCGCCTCGTCGACAAATCTGGCGACCACGGCAGGAGGACGCACTCTGGTGATTCGCTGTGTTCATCGAACGCCCATCGAACGCCCATCGAACGCCCACCTAAGGGTGATCGCCTGTGCTGCAGCGCTTTCCCAGGAACGCGAGCTCCTACTGCAGGGCTGTCATAGCAAGGGCTACTAGGCGGCGCACGGCGTCATCTGTGTCGTCTGGCAGTGCGTCGGCTGGCCACCAGGCGAGGTCGAGTGACTCATCGCTGCGAATCTCGACCGCGCCAGCAGGTGCCAGCGCCAGGAATTGAACGTCTAGGTGCCATGAGCCGCCATGGCAGCCAACTGGGTGTCGATCGAGCTGGATCGGCAGGCTCGAGAGCACTAGACCCTCGATGCCGCTCTCCTCGCGGGCTTCGCGTTCTGCCGCCTCGCGCAAGGTGGTGTCGCCTGGTTCGCAGTGCCCGCCCAACTGCAGCCACAGATCAAACTTGGGATGCAGGGTCAGCAGCACGTGAGTGCGCTCGGCATTGACCACCAGAGCGCTAGCAGTTAGGTGACCGGGAACGCACGCTCGCCACATTGCATCGTCGTTGTCGTCGAGAAATTGCACGTACTCGTCGCGCAATTGCATCTGCTCGGTATCTGCGGTGATCCAGTCGGCCAACGCAGATCGGGCGGCATTGGCCAGGCTCACTTATCTGGTGCCTCATCCCCGTCTAGGGCCGATCCCTCGCTGGGTGCTGCCGGAAGGTCATCGAGTTCGGACAGATCCAGGGGGGCGGTTCGCCGGACGAACGCCTCAATGGCCTCGGCGCTGTCGAGGTCCTGTGGGGCCGGCAACAAATCGGGATGACCCCAGAGTTCGTCGCGGCCTTCGGATCCACCCACCGCGCGCACTGCAGACCATAGATCGGCGGCTTCGCGTAGTCGTCGTGGCCGCAACTCCAGGCCCACCAGCGTCGCGAAGGTGCGCTCGGCTGGACCGCCAGCGGCACGCCGTCGCCGCATGGTCTCGCGCAGTGCGTCGGCCCCAGGCAAACGCGCGCCGGCGGCCTCGGTGACCACATCGTCGATCCACCCTTCAACCAACGCCAGCAGGGTTTCCAGACGTGCGAGCGCGACCACCTGCTCGGGGCTGTCTTCGGGAACGAATACGCCAGATGCCAAAAGCGAGGAGATCGCCTCTGGATCGCTCGGATCTACGTTGCGGGTGAGTTCTTCGATGCGTCCGGCGTCGACGTTGATGCCTGCGGCATAGGCGCGCACTGCCTCGATGGTCTGCGACCGCAGCCAAGGCACATGGGCGAAGAGCCGTTGCGCTGCCATCTCTCGCAGCGCGCAGTAAAGCCGAACCTGCTCTGGGTCGATTCCGAGGCCCTCGCTAAATGCCGTGACGTTGCGGGGTATTAGCGCTGCCCGGCCATCATCGGTGAGCGGGATTCCGACGTCTGCTGCACCGAGCACATCACCTGCCAGAGCGCCGAGGCCCTCGCCGAGCTGGGAGCCAAACATCATGGCGCCCATCTGCCGAGCCATTCCCAGGATCGGGCCTGCCATCTGCGCCAGCTCTGGTGGCAGGCCTTCGGGGAGACCACCGGTCGGCATCATGCCGCTCATCGACTCGTTTACCTTCAGCGCCAACGGTTCGACGATGCCTCGCCATGACGGAAGGGTCGCCTCGATCCATTCACTGCGGCTCCACGCGCCACCGCCTGACGTGGTGGCGGGGAAAGAGGTGACCGGGTCTAGCCAGAGGGTGGCCAGATCGAGGGCCTGTTCGATCTCCCGTCGTTCGACCGAGCCAACCGATGGATCGCCTTGGGCGGACACGTGTTTGCGCGCGGTATCGCGGGCCAAGTCCCAATTGACTGGCGAACCATCGCCAGCGCCGGACTGCATCATCTGGCCGAGTTGTGACAGGGCAGCACCGAGTTGGCTCATGTCCAGATTGCTCGGGTCAAAGTTGCCAAAGGGCGAGCCGCTCGGCGGTTCTTCGTCATCGCTACCACTGAAGCCAAAGGGAAGATTGCCGCTCATGGTCGTGTCCTTTCTCGTTGGCGCTGGGGTTCTCGATGGCACTGGGGCAAGATGGTCGCCATGCGCGCGTTCATGTCCACAACGGTAGCCACGTTCTGGCGCGTGTCATGCCGGTAGGGGATGCTGCGGGTACGCCAGCGGCGAACGCGCGCGCGCCCCGCACCCGGGCTGCTCGAAAGACCGGCGCAACTATTGCTGTCACTGGGGCTTGCGGAGTTATCGGTTCAGCACTGATCTCTCGATTGGTTGAACGGATCGGCCTTGACCAGGGCAAACCCACAGGGGCTCGTCCCACTTCTCAAAATTCGGTTGCGAAGGTCATCGCCATCGACGTTCGTCGCGGCGATGCAACTGGTGTCACGTGGCGAATCGGCGATGTGCGCGACCCAGTGCTGGCTAAGCGCCTTGCCGGAGTCGACGCTGTGGTGCATCTCGCTCTCGATTGGTCCCTCGAATCGGGGCCGGCCGAGCGTTCGGCGCTCAACGTCCGAGGGACCCAAACGGTTGTCACCGCAGCGGCAGCGGCCGGCGTGAGTCGTGTGGTGCTGGTGACCAGTGCCTCGGTGTACGGCGCACGCGATGACAACCCGATTCCGCTCAGTGACGAGGCGGCCCTGCGCGCGGCGCCTGAGGGCATCGTCGCCGACCTGTTGGAGATCGAGCGGATCGCCGAGGATTCCCGTCGCGTACATCCGGGCTTGGACGTTGTCGTGGTTCGCCCTGCTGCTTTGGTCGGCAAGGGGGTCGACACCTTGGTGACTCGTCACTTCGCTGCCCCTCGGCTTTTGGTCATCAAGGACGCGATGCCCACCTGGCAGTTCTGCCATGTGGAGGATTTGAGTTCGGCACTGGAGATGGCAGCACTTGGTCAGGTGAGTGGCGCCGTCACCTGCGGGAGTGATGGCTTTCTCGAGCAGTACCGGGTCGAAGAGATCTCTGGGATGAAGCGGGTTGAGCTGCCGGCGTCCGTGGCTATGGCCACTGCAGAGCGGCTCCACCGGCTCGGATTGACCCCTGCGCCGGCAAGTGAACTCGCCTACGTGATGTTCCCGCTGGTTGTTTCCTCGGCAGGGTTGCGCGCTGCTGGCTGGGCACCGGTATTCGACAATGAGACCAATCTGCGCGTGATTATCGACGAGGTAAGCGGTGACCGCGCCGTTGCCGGCCGGCGGCTCGGCGTGCGCGATGCCACGGTGGCGGGCGCTTCGGCAGCCGGTGCCACCGTCGCCATCTTGGGCGCCGCAGCGTTTGTGCGAGCAGCCCGCCGGGCTCGCGGGCGCTGATGTGGTTCGCGTCGCGCTGAACAACTCGTAGGCTGACCCCCATGGAGACCCTCCGCTGGCTACTCATCCCGCTCGGCGCTGTTGCGCTCGGGCTGATTTGGGTGGCATGGCGTAGTCGTCGCCGCCAGCCGGTGGCACCCGAGCAGGGGATGGAAGACCGTGAGCGGATGCGCCAGGCGATGGAACGCCCGCTCCCTTCACACCGAGTGAGGGCGGAGCAGTATCACGAGGACGATCTCGGACCTCGTTCGTGAGTTTCGAACGTCGACGCGTGTGGTGGTCGGGCACAGCGACTCTGCTGGCCTTGACACTGTTTGCCGCTGGCGTTCTTGTGCCGATGCCCTACGTCGAGATTTCGCCCGGCCCAGTATTTGACGTGTTGGGCTCAACTCAGGGTAAGCCGCTTCTCCAGATCAGTGGCGCGACCACCTACCCGACCACGGGCACCTTGGACATCACCACGGTCAATGAACGGGGTGGTCCGGACACGGGTATCTACCTCGGCCGGGTGATCGTTGGTTGGATTCGCCGCGATGTGCGGATCCTGCCGCGGGATGCGCTCTATCCCGAAGGGGCGACCGGGGCGCAGGTCAGCGCCGAAGGCGTCCGGCAGTTCAGTGACAGTAAGGCAGATTCGGTGGCGGCCGCACTGTCGTACTTGAAGATTCCCTACCGCACGCTGGTGATTGTGAGTTCGGTGACTGACGGTGCACCAGCCGACGGCAATCTCGAGCCGGGCGACGAGCTCACCTCGATCAACGGTCAGAAGATCGTCGTTATCGACGATGTTGGTGCAGCGATGTCGAAGGTGGCGCCTGGTTCGGTTGCCACGATTGGGGTTATTCGCGGTCAGGGCGCCAAGACCGTTGAGGTGAAGACGGAGCAATCACCCATCGAACCGGGGCGCGCCTTCCTGGGCATCGAGGTGGGCGAGACCTATCGCGCGAATTTCCCGATCGCGGTAAACCTTGATGACGTGGGCGGCCCGAGTGCAGGGCTGATGCTGAGTCTGGGGATCATCGACAAACTCACGCCGGGGTCACTCAACGGCGGTCGCCACGTTGCTGGCACCGGAACCATCGACCCCACCGGCATCGTGGGGCCGATCGGAGGTATCGCCCAGAAGATGGCGGGCGCCAGCGGCGAGGGTGCGACATTCTTCTTGGCGCCTGCCGATAACTGCGCCGACGTCGTCGAGGCTGGCGTGCCCGATGGCATGACGGTCGCGAAGGTGTCGACCTTGGCGGAGGCAGTTAGTGCAGTCGAGGCCTACGTTGCTGGTCACGCCGTGGTCGGCTGTTCCTAGCTCGAGGGTGATCTCGCGTTGTCTGATCAGCAGTCAGAGCGCGATATTTGACGTCGTAGGTAGTTGCGGTGCGGGTCAGCGGAACGTCGCGTCGAGTGCGTCGGCCAGACGCGGCACCAGGTTATCGCCGAGCAAAACCTCGCTGTCCTTGTCATGTGAGCGAAGGCGCACAGCGCAAATGCGTTGGCCATCGCGTGTGACGACAACGGCCATTCGCACGTCCTGCCGATCGGGGTGGGCCGCGACTACTTCGTCGAGTCGTTGGGCATCGTCGTCGGGCAGATTCGTCAACGCGCCCTCGGCCGAGGGGGGAAGCATGAGTCGTTCGAGCACCAGCGCAGCGCCGACGACGTCATCGGGCCACATGGTGGTGGCGAGTACTTCGTCGAGTGATCGGGTGGTGTCGATGGGATCTTGCTCGATGGGAGTGAGCGATTCGGGGTCCTCGGCGTCGGCACCGAGCGCATCGGCGAGGCCTGGCTCTAGGGCAACGAGATCTGCCGTTCGCGCCAATGCGAACAGCCGAGGGTGTTGATCCCAGCCGTCAGTGGCCACGTGCCGCTCAACATCGCGAGCGAGATCGACTAACCGCAACTGCTGCGCAGCTCGAGCCGCCCGGTCGGGGGGAACGACTGAGCCAGCTGTTTCGTCGTTCGGGGCAGAGTCGGCAGGGTCATGGGTCACAGTGGTGATTGTGTCGGGTGCTGGCATTCTCGGTGGTAGGAGGGCGTAGGTATGGGCCGCAACGTAAGGTGCTACTCGTGACTTATGACGCGCCGATGGGCGGGGGTGGCCGCGACGAGCACGATGTAGCCGTCGAGATGGGCTCCCGCCGAGGCCGAACGCTAATTACCACCCTTGTCGTTCTCGGGCTTTTGCTCCTGATCGCGATGATCTTTACCGGCTTCTACACCGACTGGTTGTGGTACCAGTCGGTGAACGCCACGAGCGTCTTCACGACTTCGCTGACGACCAAGATCGGTCTCCTGATCGTGTTCGGGCTGCTCATGGCGGTGATCGTCGGCGGCAACATGTGGCTCGCCTATCGGGTGCGTCCGGAGTACCAGTTCATGTCGCCGGAGCAGGCAAGCCTTGAGCGTTATCGAGTCGCACTTGAGCCCTTGCGTGGCATTGCGTTAGTTGGCATTCCAGCGGTACTCGGTCTGCTCGCCGGTGTCAGCGCAACATCCGAGTGGGACTCGTGGCTGCTGTTTCGCAACGCCACGCTGTTTGGGGTTACAGATCCGCAGTTCGGAATGGACGTCTCTTTCTACGCGTTCACGCTGCCATTCCTGCGGTTCCTTCTGGGTTTCCTATTTACCGCGATCGCTCTCGCGTTGATCGTGTCGGTGATCGTGCACTACGTCTATGGCGGCCTGCGGATCCAGCCTGCTGGTGATCGTGCTTCGCGTGCGGCGCAGTCGCATGTATCGATTCTCGTCGGACTTTTTGTCTTGGTGAAGGCCGCTGCCTACTGGCTTGATCGATACGACGTGTCGTTGTCGACCGACGACTACGTGCCTGGCGTCACGTACAAGGACGTGAATGCGCTGCTGCCCGGTCTGACGATCCTGGTCTTCGTGGCTTTGATCTGTGCCGTCCTGTTTTTCGTTAGCGCGATTCGGCCCGGGATGGCACTTGCGGGCACGAGCCTGGTGTTGTTGATCGGCACGTCGCTGATCGTGGGTTCGATCTATCCGGCGTTCGTGGAGTCTGTGCAGGTCAAGCCCACTGAGTTGCCGCGTGAGACTCCGTACATCCAGAACAACATCAATGCCACACGTGATGCGTTCGGCCTTTCTCAGGCCGACGTCACTCAATACGCCGCAACCGACTCCACGACAGCCGATGCGGTGAAGGCCAGCTCGGGGACTATCGAGAACATCCGACTGCTTGATCCAGCTGTCGTGTCGCCCACGTACAAGGCGCTGCAGGCGATTCGTAACTTCTACGCCTTTCCCGATTCCCTTGATGTGGATCGATATCTGATCAAGGGTAAGCAGCGGGGCACGGTGATTTCGGTTCGCGAACTCAATCTCGCTGGGATCGGTGACTCACAACGTAACTGGGCCAACGACCACATCGTGTACACGCACGGTTTTGGAGTGGTCGCGGCATACGACAACACCTCCAACTCAGGGAAGCCAGCCTTCTTCGAAAGCGACCTGCCGCCGACCGGATTGCTCGATGTCGCTCAGCCTCGCGTGTACTTCGGCGAGAACTCGCCGGCTTATTCCATCGTTGGCGCGCCTGCTGGTGCGCCGCAGCGTGAACTCGACTACCCCGATGACCAGAGCGCGAATGGTCAGGCCACCTACACGTACACCGGCTCTGGCGGTGTATCGATCGGATCGTTCTTTAACCGGTTGCTGTACGCCTTCAAGTACCAAGAGCCGAACATGATTTTGTCCGACTTGGTCAACACAGATTCGCGCATCCTCGAGGTTCGCGATCCTCGTTCGCGGGTCGAGAAAGTGGCGCCCTGGCTCACCACAGATGGGGATCCGTACCCTGCGGTCATCAATGGCAAGGTGCTCTGGTTTGTCGACGGATACACAACTTCTGCGGTGTATCCCGATGCCACGCCTACCTCATTCGACGATGCGACCGCTGACGCATTGACTCAACGTTCCACGAACGTCACGGCCCAGCCTCGCCAGCAGATCAGTTACATCCGTAACTCGGTCAAGGCAACGGTCGATGCTTACAACGGAACCGTCACCCTGTATGAGTGGGACACCAAGGACCCCATACTGCAGACCTGGATGAAGGCGTTCCCCGGCACCGTGACTCCGCGCGCACAGATGCCGCAGGCCGTTGTCGATCACGTCCGCTACCCCGAAGACTTGTTCAAGGTGCAGCGTCAGGTCTTCGCGAAGTATCACGTCACCGACCCGGCCGCGTTCTTCAGTGGTCAGGACTTCTGGAACGTGCCCAACGATCCGACCAAGCCCACCGAGTCGTCGGCCCAACCGCCGTACTACTTGCAGGTGCAGATGCCGGGTACCGATCACGTGTCGTTCTCACTGACTACGACTTTTGCACCGCAGCGTCGGCAGACTCTGGCTGCATTCATGGCAGTTGATTCTGAGCCTGGGCCTGACTACGGCAAGTTGCGATTACTGCAGTTGCCGAGCAACACCACTATCCCTGGGCCAGCGCAGGTGCAAAACAACTTCGAGTCCGATCCGACTGTGTCGCAACAGCTGTCATTGCTGCGTCGAGGAGGTTCTGACGTCCAACTTGGCAACCTGCTGTCGCTGCCCGTTGCTGGGGGAGTGCTCTATGTCGAGCCCGTTTATATTCGTGCAACCAGTGCCGATGGATTCCCCTTGCTGCAGAAGGTGTTAGCGGGTTACGGAACCAAGGTCGCGTTCCGTGACACCTTGGGGCAGGCGCTCACCGATGTCTTCGGAACGACCACCACCACAGACGGCGGTGCGACTCCGTCTCCCACGCCTAGCGGATCATTGACGGCTCAACAGCGGTTGACTGCTGCGATCGCCGCGGCGCAGACCGCGTACAACGATGGTCGTGCGGCATTGGCTAAGGGCGACTTCACGGCATACGGCGAGGCGCAGAAGCGACTCGAACGGGCGCTCAACGAGGCTGCCGCCGCGCAGCACGATCTCGGGTTCCCGTCCTCGTCGCCTAGTGCTTCGCCGTCCCCGAGTGTGGCGCCGTCGGCAAGCCCATCGGCATCGGCCGCCAGTGCCTAGTGGCTGCAGTGTTTAACGGCTCTGACGTTGCGCTAGGCGCGTAACCGCACGGTCGCGATTTGCTCGACGGTGTTGCCACGACGTACTGTGTTCTCACAGCGTCGGGAAAGCCCGAACGGCGCGGGGTGGAGCAGCTCGGTAGCTCGCTGGGCTCATAACCCAGAGGTCACAGGTTCAAATCCTGTCCCCGCTACTAATGTAATGTCCCGGGACTTCCTTATCGGATGTTCCGGGACTTACTTATTTTTTGAACTTGTAGCCCTTGGGCATGCCGCCTCCTTCATGGCCGAGTTTGGGCCCGGCCTTACTGCTCGTGGGCAGGTGTTTTGCCTCGCCTTTGGCTGAGCGATCTGTGTATCGCGCATGCGCGACTCAGGGGCGATGGGGTGGGCAGGCTAGTTGTTGGACGAATGGAACGTGCCCAACGACATGGTCGGTCCGTTGTCTTCCTCCCGTGGTTCGTCAAGGAAGGGTCGATTGACGGGGGGGGCTGACTCCTGAGAGCTGGGCGACTTGGCGTTGTGACTTGCCGGCTAGGACTGCTTCGACGATGACTCTCTGTTTGGACATGGCAGCCAACGCTGCCCGTTTTCATCTCACAAGGCGATAAGTAGGACGCGGAACAGGGCGCCTTCGGCCGCGCTCAGCTTGAGCCAGCGGCACGGTGAAGCGGATCCGCCGGCGGCCAGGGTCGGCTTCGTTGTCTTCGAAGGTCAAGGGCCCGCGACTGGCTTGTTCTCAGGTGACGGCCCTTGGGGCGGGCACACGCTGTCAACAGGGAAGCGACGAACGCTCTCAGACCAGCGACGAGTCGTGCCATTTCTTCGCGGCTTGCGGGCGGCCGTCGGCGTGGTCGGTCACGGGCGGACGTGGCGGTAGCGGGCCCGTGAACCTTCTGAGCAGCAGCTTTCGTGGAGGTCGGCTGTTAGCCGTGTCCGCACCGCAATGAGCGAACACGCGCTACGCGATCTGAGCGTGGGTGG
>Ga0194035_1000025_pt1 | contig 91886 bp, 96 predicted proteins | sample JunL2320m_MetaG_FD_148680 | JGI IMG/M metagenome (GOLD analysis project Ga0194035, IMG submission 148680) | Anoxic zone freshwater microbial communities from boreal shield lake in IISD Experimental Lakes Area, Ontario, Canada - Jun2016-L239-20m | ecosystem: Environmental > Aquatic > Freshwater >...
GAGGGGGGAGTTGGTGATTAATGCTGCTAGATGCATATAAAGATTGATGGTTGTTTGAGATTGATATTTAGATTTTTCTCTATTGGACGATGCTTTTATTTCAGACTATACTACCCGCATGAAATCTCGTTTGGTGCCTATACACTTTCGTCGACACCAATCTATATGGATGGGTTTAGGACTCACGATACTTTTGGCTTTTGGATATGGTCTCGGAGTATGGTATTCGCACCTTCCTGATGCGCTTTCAAGCAAGGCATACGTGCCGACAGTTGCTTTTGTTGGAAATCAAACTGATATGACACCTCAACCTGTAGCTGCAGGAGCGACGGGCTGTGGGAGCATCACAGCAAATCTCACAAAAGAAAGCGCTGGTTTAGGCAACCGCATATATCAATGCATTCGAAATGGCGTCGCAGGTGAAAAATATGATGGAAAAATTTCCGCTACATTTAGCACAAGTGATCCCTCTTTACAACTCATTGCTTCAGGAAGCGCATGCGACGTACATTGGTACCAAGGCGGTGCTGATATCCGCCAATCAGGTAAAAGTTTCAGCAATATTACAGATTTCTCAGGTGGCGGATCTTCACTGAGTGGGCAGAATTGCATGTGGTATGTCACTGGACAATCTGGTATCGCGGTGGCCTGCACTTTACAGACGAAGGTAAACAATATATCAAGCAAGTGTGACTGTGTATATGCCTCCACTGGATCGGTCAATGCCCCACCATGCACGCCTTCCAATGGTACTGGTGCGGCGCCAGAGCCAGCGGCTCAAGGCGCCGCACCATCTCAACAAGCTCCCAGCACCTACGTCCCGACATACCTCGCCTGCGGCGAGCATACCGAGCCTGACCGCACGTGTAACGGCTCCACGCGCACCCATACTGTCCGACATGAAAAATATTGTGAAAATGGCCAAGAAAAGCTGAGGTCAGTTTATTGTGATAACCCAGCTGGCAAATGGGAGTGGGTAGACTATACGAGTGTCGTCCAATCTGATATGGGGAAGTGGGGAGGTACCATGGGAGGATGCGAGAGTGAGCATCCTGACTGTAGCAAAAGTGTCGGTTCCAATCCCACCCAAGCACCCGCACCTACCTCAGCCCCTCGTCCCACCACAGCACCTCAGCCAACCGTTGCGCCTCCACCTGTGGTCGTGCCTCCCACAGCTGTTCCTACCGCTATACCTGCCGCACCCACAGTCGCTCCTCCTGTGCCCGTTTCAAATCAAGGAGTCCTCCAGATCGCTCCCCTGAGCGTGGATAGTACCTACTACCTCTCATTTGTTACCTCTCCTGGCAATGTCGCCTTTGGACTCTACTTTGCAAATGGCGCTGACATATCGCTGGAAAATCAGATCAACAATGCCCTCGCACTCCAAGGTATCAGTGTGCCCACATTTAAAAATCAGACTGAGAATGCGTCGCTGTATGATCTGCCATTTTTGATCAATGACCCTTCGACGCGACTGAGCTTTACGTTGTATCGCAGACCCAAAAAAGATGCTTCAGCATCATTCACCATCTCTACGTTTATTGAGCAATCAAAAGGATGTCTGAGTACTGCTATGCCAAATACATATGTGATTGACATTACTACTTTGCAGTCAAACACACCATGTCGCTAGGCACCATCAAACGTATCAAAACCTTTGTAATTATCCTCATCGCATTGTGGATGAGTTCTCTCATCAACAAGGAGTTTTTCTACACAGACTCGCCGACAGCTCGGTACGCATCGATAGGGGAGTATCTCGCTTATCGCACACCCTTCATCGAGTCAGGGGTTAGCTCGTTGGTAAGTCGTCTATTACAGCCAAAACCAACAGATGCTCCCATGCTTGCAACCAGTCCTAGCTATACCTACCTCCCCTCAAACTCGGCATCAAGTTTTGACATCCCTCAGGCAGTCACTCTCAAAAAAAGGGGTGCAAATTTGACCGCCATAGAGCTGGATACGGTGAGGCAGCTCGATACAAACTATAAGATCACTGAAGTGACGACCAATCGCGGGCTGGTGGAGGTCGTATCACCACTCCAGTCTCAGGTGCCCACCGCTGACCTGCAGGTCCTCGGTAGGATCAACGACCTCCTGGAAGAGCGGGGGATGTGAGGGAAAGCAAAGTGAAAATTTCAAATTCAAAAGTCTAAAACCCGCAAATCTTCATCTTTAGATTCCCCTTTACATCTAACAGAAAACTGAGATACTACTATAGGTACTTTACCAGATCACAATCGCTGTGGTTTTGGCGGATACCTAAAACGCTCTTTTGCACACTGTCTATCGTATAGTTCGAGACTAGTATAGTCAGAAGTCGCGAGTCATCCTTCTATGCTTTGCGGATTCTGACTATCTACATGCGGCGCGTGCCAATTGGATAGTCGAGAATAAGGAGAAAAATGAATCCCATAGATTCATTTATCCAAACGGTGAATTCCCTCGCCGTTTTGGCAATAGGCACCTGTTGCCTGTTGCCTATCCTTCTCTTCATGGTGGGAGTCGTAGCTCAAGCGCTACAGCCCCCCTCAAAAAAGAGGAGAAAATAGGATGTGCGTAGACAGTGTGCATCCTTTCAACACACATTTTGCTCCTCGTTATACGCCATACGTTCTCCACTATACGTTTTCAGCTATCAACTATACTTCCCTCATGCACACCTTTACCACTCGATCAGGCGCCACTGTCACGCTCAGACTCGCGACAGCTGCCGATGTGGAGAACAACCTCGCCCTGATCAATGCATTGTCACTCGAAGATACCTTCATTACTTTTTCGGGCGAGCAGCAGACACTCGCAGAAGAAACTGCATATACGATGCATATCTCAAAGCTCATGCAACAGGCGACAGTGTGAAGGTAGTCGCATACGTCGACACCGAACTCGTGGGGACTGCTGATATAGAGCGGAGCTTTTATGGGAAAAAGCGCACGCGTCATGTCGGGCGTCTCGGTATCGGACTGGCTGCCAAGTGGCGCGGACAGGGGATAGGGGAGGAATTGATCACATACACCATAAAGCTTGCTCAAAGTCATATCCCAGATCTGCGCATGATCGTGCTCACCGCATACGGAGCCAACACGCGTGCCATCGCGCTCTACAAAAAACTTGGCTTCACTGAGTACGGTCGTGTACCCGGCGTCATCCTTTATCGGGGTGAGTATATGGATGAGGTGATCATGAGCAAAAGCCTCGTTTAGTGCCGTAGCGTAATGCTCACAGCTCCTCTCCTTTGTCCTTATTTGCGTGTTGCTTTTTTCCACTCTCAGCTCTTAGCTTTGCTCTTTGCTCTATAATGTGCCTATGGCCCGAGTAAAGCTCTCTGAATATGCGGCAAAATCCATCCTGCAAAAGGAAGGGCTCCTGACTGACTGGAAGGGCATGAGAGTCAGCGCACAAACGTCCGCGGAGGCGATCACAGCACATTTTGGCCCAGACCCAAAGCTCGTCGTGAAGGTCGACCAAGGCATCAAGCAGCGGGGGAAGCGGGGACTCCTCAAAGTCGGCGTTACACCTGCGGAACTAGTAGCATTCGTACATGCGACACCTGCATATTCATCTTTTCTGGCCGAGGCACTGATACCTCACGATGCCAAAAATGAGCACTACCTCTCCCTCGAACGCGTACGCGGTGGGTTTCAACTGCTATATTCGCCCCATGGAGGGATCGAGGTAGAGGAGAGGTGGGGGGAGATGACAAAGCTCACGCTTAAATTTCCAATTTACAATTCACAATCTGCAAATAATGCCAATTCTAGAATATCAAACTCTCAGCTCTCAGCTTTGCTCTCTCAGCAATCTTCTTTGCTCTCTCAGCTTACTGAGGTGATGAATCAGTACGACTGGGCGTTTCTCGAGATCAACCCTCTCGTCATCCAGCCTGACGGGACGATCCATATCCTCGATGGCGCCGTACTCGTCGACGATGTGAGCACGATCTGTCGCACTGACTCACTCACGCACGACGGACTCATCATACCGCAGGCACGACACCCTGCTGAGGCAGTGGTAGCAAAGCTCCAGGCCAACACCCCCGCTTCGCTCAAGCTCACAATGCTTAACCCCGATGGTTCTCTCTGGATGCTCCTGTCTGGTGGTGGCGCGAGTATCGTCCTCGCTGACGAAGCCGCAGACATGGGATACGGCGCGGAGCTCGCCAACTACGGTGAATACAGTGGCAATCCGAGTCGTGAAGACGTGGCAGCATATACCAAAACTGTAGTCGAGGCTATGCTGCAGTCCAAAGCACCCCGCAAAGCACTCATCATCGCAGGTGGTGTGGCAAACTTTACTGATATATACCAGACCCTCCTCGGAGTGATCGATGGGCTACGACCAGAGACACAGAAGTTGAACGATACTCATATAAAAGTATTGATACGACGAGGAGGACCATATCAAAAAAAGGGTTTGGCCCATATTGAAAAATTTTTGGGGAACAGTGGCATACTCCACGAGATACATGACCACACCTACCCACTCACTGACATCGTGCGCGACGCCATATCCCATCTTTCGCTATGAACACCCACCTCATCTCTCAAACCCGTGATAAAAAGAGTCATCCGACACTCCTCATCGGCGTGCACATGCCGGTCATACAGTCGATGCTCGACTTTGACTACCTGAGTGGCAAAAAGGCGACAGATATCGTGGGGATCATAAATGGCAAGCGAGGATTTGTAAAAGTATTTTGGGGTGCCCGAGAGATGATGCTCCCCACCTATGTCAACCAACAGGGCTTTGTGAAGGCTCATCCAGAAACTCTGATCGAGTGGATCGTAAATGTGCTGTCCGCGCGGCGTGCTGTCGCCGAAGTCGAGCACGCACTCCATCTGTTCCCTTCGCTGCAAGGTGGAGTAGTGTTTGCCGAAGGGGTACCCGAGAGGCAGTCTCTCACACTGAGTGAGGACGTGAATGCAAAAGGCGCCCTCATCATCGGGCCCGCTACTGTAGGACTGCTCATACCCGGTGTGCTAAAGCTGGGCCCGATCGCGGGAGTGGATCCGACACTCTGGGAGTCGATAGATATCACAGAGGGTGGAGACACTGCTGTCATCTCGGCCTCAGGAGGCATGACTGGTGAGCTCATCTCGCTCGTGTATCAGAGCGGGAGAAAGGTGTCATTTGCGCTGTCCTATGGCGGAGATCGCTGGCCCATCTACACACCGATGGATGCATTCCTCCTCGCCGAGGATGATCCAGACACGAAAACCATCGTGTACTATGGAGAGCTTGGCGGCTCTGACGAGTACGAGCTCATCGAGCTGGTAAAACAAAAAAAGATTACGAAAAAAATAGTGGCCCATATCGCCGGCACGGTAGGGGAGATATTCCCCGAGAGTCCGCAGTTTGGCCATGCAAAGGCCAAAGCACATATGGAAAAGGAAAAGGCGAGCGCAAAGCGCGCCGCGATGCGCGAGGCCGGGATCATCACGACACAGACATTCAGTGAAGTAGGGGAGAGACTGAAGGCAATGAAGAATTGAGAGTAAATTCCAAGTTCAAAGTTCACAAATACCAAATAAGTTTCAAATTCCAATTTAAATTTGCTTTTGATTTTCGTTATACACTATACGTTATACGTTTTAAGCTAATTTCCCTATGCGTCGCCCCCTCTCAGACATCGCCACCCGTAAACCCACTTTGTTCACCTCCACGATCTCGCAGGAGAAGGGAGGAGTTCCGCACCTGCTGGACAAGCCGCTCCTTGACTGGGTGACGAGCACCACGCTCGCCGACATCGTCGGCTCGCTTTTCTTGGGCCGTCCGCTCCAAAGCCAGCTCACCCGCGACTGTATAGACACCATCCTGAAGCTTTGTGTCGATCATGGGCCCTATGTCTCTGGTGCAGTGAATACCATGATCACCGCCCGTGCAGGGCGCGATATGGTCTCCTCAGTCGCTGCGGGTCTGCTCACGATAGGTCCCCGATTTGGCGGCGCAACCAATGATGCCGCACGCATCTGGCACACACATCTGGGCCAATCAGCCCACGCGGTAGTAGAGGAGTATGCGGGAAAAAAGCAGATCATCGCCGGCATCGGACACAAATCCTACCGCGTGGACAAACCCGACCCACGCGTCCAGCTCATCGCTGACTTCGCACTGAAGCTCTCCTCGCATCCTCATCTAGACGTCGCGCGCAGTATCGAGAGCGTGACGGTACAAAAAAAGCCCAACCTGATACTAAACGTCGACGGGACGATCGGAGCAGTGATGCTCGATATCTTGGCCCATGAAGAGGGTGTCTCTCATGAGGAACTTGGCGGGCTCATCGAGGCGGAGTTTTTCAACTCGTTTTTTGTATTTGCGCGGACTGCGGGATTTATCGCACACTATCTCGACCAAAAGCGACTCGGCGAGCCACTCTTCCGCCTGCCCGAAGATCAGGTGCTGAGCTCTGCCTAAGAGGGATTGACTTGGCAACTCCCTATGCTGTAGTATGAACCCATGTTTGAGATCATAAACTTTTTATTGATACTCTACGTCCTGAGTCGGGTACAAAAACTCGAGAAAAAAGGAGTCCCACAACCACCTCAATACATACCTCCAGAACCTCCTCCTACCTATGTGCAAACGAGCCCGCCTGTTCAAACTGCTCCATTGACCGAGGCCGCTCCAAGCCAAAGTCAACCAACTTCAGTACTCAACCAAGATGTCTTTGAAGATATGCTCCCTCAGATTGTGAATTGGTTCCGTGTTGATTGGGCTCTCAAAGTAGGAGCCCTGTTTGTGCTGATGGGCATCTTATGGTTTGTCTCGTATGCATTTTTGAACAACTGGATCGGGCCTACGGGGCGCATAACCCTTGGGGTATTGGTTGGAACTGCTATTTTTGCGTTTGGTTCCTATTTGCTCCCCCGATCGACCAATCGCGGCGAGATCATAGTCGTCCTTGGAGCTGCGGTTCTTTTACTCAGTATTTACAGTGGCCGCGTCATATATGACATGTACTCGTCACTAAGTACATTAGGGATGTATGTGCTCGTGAGTAGTACGGTGGCTGTACTGAGTCATAGGTACAACCGCATGACGATGGCCTGGCTCAGCTTGCTCATTGCGGGGTGCGCACCACTTATCACCAACTCGTCGAGTCGTGATGATCTGATGTTGCTCTCATATATACTCGTCATCACCATCAGCTATATCTGGCTCGCGAAAATCAAAGGATGGGGAGATATCGTCGCGGGATGTTTTGCCATGGTTCTGCTCTATACAATACCTCTTTTCATCTCTGCCTCAAACTGGTCTCAGCTTGATGCCTATGTGCTCCGAGGCACCAGCTTGCAGACCTCAACATACATGCAAGATATATCGGTGCTCAAGTTCTTTGCGATCGTATTTACCATGCTCTTCTGGGGAGTGTCGCTCATATCACAGGTGGTTGAAAAACAGGTCAGTAAAAAAGATGTATACATATCCGTACTTTGTGGTATCTATAGCTTATGTTGGACCATGACTTTGTTTCCGAGCGAGTGGAAATCGCTCATACTCGTGGTTGTATCACTCACCTTCTTTGTCACCGCGCATATAGTGATACAGAGCTTTGAAGTGAGCCAGGGGACACTCCTATATCCGCTCACCGCCATATCGCTTCTGCTCATCGCTACAGGACTCCAGTTTGAGGGAGACACGTTGCAGATCGTGCTCGCTGTTGAGTCAGTTGCGCTACTCATCTACAGCAAACAGCTACGTAAAAATACAGTAAATTTGCTGGTCTTTGGGTTGTTTGGAATACTGGCATATATGGCTCTGCTCAATGCTCCTTTGCTCCTCAGTACTCCTAGTTTCAAACTATATGCCACACAGGTGGTCGTGATAAGCACATTGTTTGTCCCTTCTATCTATCTGATCCGCATGTCACATATGGAGGATGAGTCCACGCAAACACTCTCTGGACTAACTGCTATGGCAGGTGCGATCTGCATCGCATTTAGCACCACATTTGTTATGAAGGTACTCGTGTATGACGTGGCTGTAGCTCACGTACTCACCCTGATCGGATTTGCGGTCACTGGTCTGATCTTGTACATCTCATTTCATACTGAAAAGAAGTGGTATGGACGCAAGGGATTTGGCATGTTGCTCCTTGGGTATGTGATCTCCAGACTACTCCTCGTCGAGGTGTGGGAGATGCAAATCGGTCTCCGTATCGTCACCTTTATAGCCATAGGCATCATACTCATGTTATCAGTCAAGCTGTCCAAGGATGAAACTCAAGTATAAAGCAGTTCTCTTGCTGATCAGCAGTGCCGCCATCACGTTGTGTGCCGGCACGGCACGTGCGCAAGTTGAGGCGGATGTGTACGCGGTTACAAAGCCGTTTCGGCAATACAGTCCCATCACATTGCCAAGCCTACCTCCCACTTCAGCAATTGTGCGAGTGTATAGCAGCCTGATAGATCAACATGCCCCTTGGATCATCGTCGATGAAACTGACGAAAAGCTAGCGAGATTCAACCTATTATCAGAGACACAGCATACTCCAAGGCCTTCATATACCATTTCGAGTTCGGCACCTATTGACACGACCAAGTTAAAATGGCTCGGAGATCATTTTGCTGACACATACATATCTATCGAAAAGACCGATAGGAGTCGCGTTGTCACCACCTTTACCTACCACTATGAGGAGCCACAGACTGTCCGCTCGTTTCTCTTTGTGGCAAAGGAGCCATTTGATGTGCAGGTCACGGTACTCTATGACGTGAAAGGAGAACAAAAGTATGCACTGGTAGATCACCACTATGAGTCTCCTTTTGGTTCCTTTGAGGTTCCACTGTTCTCATCGTCTGATTGGCGTATTGAGATAGCTCACACTGAGCCGCTCCAGATCATGGAGCTTGAGCCAGTCACCACTCGCGAGCTCAACAGCAGTGAATACTTTGGCGCATTTGCAGCTGAACCAGGTCACACATACGGGTTCTATATAGATCATGAATCACCTTCGGATCGTGTCTATTCGTACGATTCAAATATCACTTTTGCGCGGGACCCGCGGTATGATGCTCATCCTTTGAAGCTCACTGCAAATCCTCACTTTGTGACTGCTGATCAAGACGGAGATGGTATCCCAAACTCTCGAGACAACTGTATATCTATCTCAAACCCAACTCAAGAAGATATAAACGGGAATGGCAAAGGAGATGCCTGTGATGATCATGATTTGGATGGAGTGATGAACCCCTACGATAACTGTATTGACAAATATAACCCCGATCAAAAAGACACCGATGGGGACAAGCTTGGAGACGCATGTGATGGGCAAGAGAGCAGATTTACCGAGCGATATCCTTGGCTTCCATGGGTAGGCATCCTCGTTGGATTTGGAACTGTGATAGGGATACATCTCACCACACAAAAAAAGAAAAATCAACCACCTCCAGGACAAATGTGGGGCAAAATACAATAAGTGATCCATATCACATGCGGATATGGTTTTATTCCAGTATCATCAAAAATATGTATACGCTCAAGGTCAATAAACTGTTTCATCACATCAGATATCTCTCACTTTTTGGCATAGTACTCGCGGTCTACTTGCTCTCGGAACAACTCGCACCTACGACATTTCAGCCCTGCAATATCAACGCGACCGTGAACTGCGATGCGGTGATCAAGGGTCCCGTTGCCTTCACCCTTGGCATCCGTACACCGCTCTATGGACTCGCTGGGTTTATCATCATGCTGATCGCGAGTTATCAGCAGTGGAGGAGAGTGATCTGGGGTACCGCCACCTTTGGCATGCTTTTTTGCCTCAGGCTCATGTTCATCGAGATCGTGCAGCTTCATGTCCTGTGCCCAGTATGTGTGATGTGTCAGCTGGTCATGCTCGCGGTGTGGGTGAAAAGCACACAAATGTTGACTATGAAGCCAGTACATTCTATTAGTTGAAAAGAATGGGATAGTCCGCTTAACTATTTTATAAAAAAACTCTGCTACCTGAATCGCCGTTTTACTGCCCAGATACACACTTCTCAGCCGTGCGTGGAAATGAATCGGTACAAAATGTGCTTAATGCATTGTTTTGCATGGACAATAGTCAAGATCCTTTCCCTGCATTACAGGGCTATCGCTTGAGTCGTCAGAATGGCACCCTTGATAGCCTTGGAGTTGATGGATTGCTCTATATTAGTGACGAGCTACGTCCTCAGGTGGGGAGAGGATCAGTAGGTTTACAGGTAAAAAGTAGTAAGCAAGCATGCAAGTCATTCCATAGAGAGCGTGGAGGGAAACAAAGGTCTCATTATTTCCCTGGGTTCAACGGTCTGTATGACCATGATATGACTCTTCTAGTTGGTCAAAATAGCTCTGATGTAATCAGAGAAGACTTTGGGGTTGAGCTATGTGCACTTTCAGATAAAGTATCTAATCCTGACAATAAGGAAGTCAGTGACTTTTTGGCTCAGGCTATGAACACTCATGTGGCCGAGGGTGTTTCAAGACGACTGTATGATCACTGTGTCAAAGGCAGGCGAGACTGGTGTATTGATCTATATGCCTACGATACTCGACGAAAATTTAATCCTTGTGGAACTATATACGAGCACTCTAGGAGACATATTAATCCAAGAAGATAGCAATTATCTTATAACTATCTTCCCCTCCACCAGATCCACCTTACCTGCTGTTTTGAGCCGTTCCCATTCGCGACTCACCGTCTCACGACTGGAGCCGATGAAGGACGCGAGATCCTGATGAGTGACATGGAGATCGATTCGTGTGACACCAGGTGAGACAGCCACTCCAAAATGCTTTTGCAGATACTCGAGCGCACTCCACAGCCGTGCATGAACATCTTGTGTGATAAGCGACTCAACCCGATAGGCCAAACCCTCAGCAGCTTGCAACATCTTGTGATACTGCGCGAGGAGCAGCTGGGGGTCTTTTTGGATCAACTGTACGAATTGCGCATACTTGATTTGCTTGACCGTGATAGGAGTCATTGACTGAAACCAAAAGCGGTTTGAGGGAGTGGGAGACATGCTGAGTAGGGGAAAAGTACTCCCTGGTTGGAGGAGATGTATCAACACTGACTCGCCTTCTGATGAAAAAGAAAGTATTTTAACCACACCTGTTTCCAGTAGATATGCATGGACCGACTTCTGATCGGGTTGTATCAAAGTGACGCCCGCGGAAATCGTTTTGACTGGCTGCGCTGCAAACAGTACTGCAATAGACTCAGACTCGTACATAGAGGTCTATCCTACCACATTTACCTGTTTTCCTACTAGGAAAGCAGTGATAGTCGCGATGGTCGTGTCCACGATTCGGTTCAATGCCTCTTGGCTGTTAAACGCATTATGTGGAGTGATGAGGACACGAGGATGATGGAGGAGCATATGGTTGTACACCATATTTTGGAGATTATGATCTTTTGTATAGGCAGGCGAGAGGATCGCGATCTCGTCCACCAGCTCCTTTTCCTCCTCAAGCACGTCGAGTCCCACACCTGCGAGGATATCCTGCTGGAGGGCCCACACGAGAGATTCCGTATCGACGAGCCCACCCCGAGCGGTATTTATGAGATAGGCTCCCTTTTTCATCTTGTGGATATTGTCGGTGTGTATGAGATGGTGAGTCTCTGCATTCAGCGAAAGATGGAGTGTTACGATATCTGAAGCAGCAAGCAAATTGTCGAGCGAGGAGTAGGTAAACCCATGTATCGCCGCAAGATCTTCCTTTTGGGTGCGGTTGTAGACGAGGACCCGCATGCCAAATCCCCGTGCGATCTGTACGACGCGCAGCCCTATTTTCCCCAATCCGATCACTCCAATAGTTTTGCCAAAGATATCTACACCCGTGAGATTGGTATGCGTGAAGTCTGGGTTTTTTACTTGGAGGATAGAAGCAAATACTCGTCGAGTCAAAGCGAGGATGAGCGCAAAGGTATGCTCAGCTACCGTGTTTGATCCATACTCGGGGACATTTGACACTTGGATACCTTTTGCCTTTGCATGATTCACGTCAATATGGTCATATCCTGTGGAGCGCGTCGTGATGAGCCTGAGTTGTGGCAACAGATCTAGAGATCGCTGGGGCAGTTGTGAGTAGATAAAGGTAGATATGTGTATTGCATCCGGATATCTCCCCTCAGTGCCTGGCGCAAAAGGTTCCTCAAGACAGATGCATCCAGGGATCGCTTTTTCAAAAATAGGCTTCTCCCATGCCTGGACCTCAAACAGATACGTACTCATGTATATCATTGTGCAACACAATGGTGTGTTTGTATAGTGATACATATCACGGGGTATCCATGTAGGATATGTTACGATGGGGCAGTATTAGAAGTTTTTTATCGATCTATGATCGGACACAACTTCGATCCAAATACACTCTCGCGTATTTCAAATTTTTTGGGTAATCACCACCTCGCAGTCCTCGCGACCTGCGGAAAGAAAAAAAGCCCTGAGTGTGCAGTCGTCGGCTACTCGCTCGATGGACAGCTCGAGCTCATCTTTGCCACCTACCAACATACACAAAAGGTAGTGAACATAGGTAAAAAAGCAAAAGTTGCACTTGCCATCGGATCAGACAAAGGTGCCACACTGCAATATGAAGGCATCGCCACGCAGGTCAAACAAAAAGATCTCGCTCAAGTGGCCGAGCGCCACTATGCCCTCGTTCCCACCGCTGCAAAATATGTGAGTACTGAAACACAGGTGCTGTATCGAGTCAAGCCCTGCTGGGTCCGCCTCACAGACTATCATCAAGACCCATGGACTATGAGCGAGATAGGAGTGCGTGGAGAGTATCAAGTGATGAGATAGGACAAGGTCAGGAATGCAGATGTTGAGTATGTAAATGTGTAAGTAGGTAAGTATGTAAGTGGGTAATTAGATAAGTAGAGAAGTAGAAGAGTAGAGGAGTGAACAAATATGAATAGTTCTTCTCTGTAGAAATATTGATTGTAAAAGGAGAACTGTTGTAGAGGACTATGTACTATTTTGTGCCGCGTAAATTTTCTCCAGATTTCCTCTGCGAAGCCTTGGTATACTGCCTGAATACATGGGAAGTGCCAAGCTCCGTGCCATTGCATTTGTGATATTTTGCATCCTGATGATCGGGGGGTGGTTTGTATATCCACATGCACCGCTTTCCAACACCATCGGCCTCACCAAGCCCCCAACACCCACGCCCACACCGTACTATCACAACGTTGCTCTCCTTGGATATGGGGGAGGGTCGCATGAGGGCGGGGCTTTGACTGACTCGATGATCATCGCTCACATCGATGACCGTGCGCAGCAGATCTCACTCGTGTCAGTGCCTCGGGATATCTGGATCCCGCTGCCACTGGGGAAAAATGGTGCACCAGTGTCACAAAAAATCAACGCAGCCTATGCATATGGACTCGACGACACGACCTATCCACAAAAAAAATCTGAGTATCAGTACAAAAACGGCGGTGGAGGAGCGCTCGCAAAATATGCACTGTCCCAGGTCATCGGCGAGCCCATCGATCATGTAGTGGCGGTGAGCTTTCAAACCTTTACATCGCTCGTCGACCAACTTGGTGGCATCAGCATCACGCGTGACAGGCCCTTTGTGGATGAGTGGTATCCGATAGATGGCAAAGAAAAGGAGCTCTGCGATCACAAAGAGGAAGAGATCAAAGACCTCGTGGCGACCCTTTCAGGACGCCTCCTGGAGCAGGAGTTTCCGTGTCGCTATGAAAAGCTCGAGCTCTCGGCAGGTACCCAGAATCTTGATGGCGCGAGCGCGCTGAAGTACGCGCGCTCGCGCAAATCAGACACCGAAGGAGGAGACTTCTATCGGAGCCAACACCAAAAACAAGTACTGGAAGCCATTAAGTCAAAGGCCCTGAGCATCAACTCATTTCCGTCACTCGTTCGCGTTGCGACCTCTATCAGCCAATACATAGATACCGACTTTGCATTGACCGATACCCCCGGACTTTTGAAGGAATACTTGAGAAAAAAGGACTATACGATCGAGTCAGTCGCGCTCACGCTCGAGAATGTGCTTGATGAGGGGAGAGGACCCCAAGGTCAGTACATCCTCGCACCACAGTACGATGACACTAAGTGGAGCATCGTACATGAATATCTCCAAGAGAGATATGCAGGGCTCACCGAAGCGTCCAGCACTGCGAAGCTACGGAAGAAATATGCACCGACTGCTACACCCACTCACAAAGTGGGGGAGGATAGTACAAATTCAAAAAGTAAAAATCAAAGTAAGGAATGATATGAAGTTCCCATAATTCGGGCCCATTCTTGCCCCCCTCCCTTTCTGTCATCCCTATACTAGACAACGAATTCGATGACGGTTTTAATCAGGTCATTCTGAACGAAGTGAAGAATCTCACAACCCCAGCTCACGAGATCCTTCTCCCGCCACAGCGGGATCAGGGACCGCTCGTAGAGCTACGCCCGTACTTCGTCCATCGGACTACATCCAGAGGAGGGATGACTGACTTGACGAACACCGATTCTGTCACCGATGTTATTAACTATTACAGGTGACATACAGAGAACCCTGTCACAGATAGTATTGACTTGTACAATCCTTGGCTTGCTAGTCCACCGAAGAGGTAGGACCTGGGATCCAGGTGTGACATATTTCTACACCCCCATCCCCTCATTAGGAAACGAGGTGGAGTCAAGGGCGAATCGAATTGCGGGAATTTCATATGAGTAGCACTCTTTCTCACATGTCGTCACTTTTAGCTTTCATCTACCTTTCTGACTTTATGGACTTTATAGACTTTATAATCAGCCGACTCACGACTGTTGACTGTTTACTTGAGTTTCCGACTTCCCTCACACTGACCATTGTGCGCATGGTATAGTGAATCAACGCACGATTCTGTGTGCTTTTTTCTATCACACCAATGCATTACACACCGCTCCAGCTCCGTATCGAAAAAGACGGGAGTCGTCTTTTTAAAATCATTGCGGCATTTTCACTTCTGTTAAATATCGCTATTGGAGCATTCGCTGCACTTCCATACCTACCCCAAAGCACGCCAATCGCCTATGCGGGAGTCCAGCTCCCCACTCCCACTCCAGTCAAAACAGACAATACCACCACGTCGTCGGCCCATTTGAAAAAAGTCCACGCGACTGCCAGCGCCAGCCTTGAAAAGCTGATAGAAAAAGAGCTCGAAAACTCAACGGGGGACTATGCACTAGTAGTCAAAAACCTGACCACTGGAGAGACCTACTCACGTGAAGGTTCACGGGTGTTTCGCTCCGCGAGCCTCTACAAACTCTGGGTGATGGCAGTCGTATACGATCAAATCAAAGTGGGCACACTCAAAAAAACTGAGGTACTTTCCAGCGATGTAGAAGCGATCAAAAAGTACTTTGGTATTGCACCAGAAGAAGCTGATATGCAAACAGGTACCATCTCTTTTACTGTTGAGCAGGCACTGTCTGAGATGATCACCAACTCACACAACTACGCAGCCCTCCTCCTCTCCAAACGAGTTGGTCTCGATAAAATCAACTCATTCCTCAAAAAACATGACATGACCAAATCTTCCTTCAACCAGCCCACCGTGACTACCGCCGCAAATATGGCGACGTTTTTTGAAAAGCTCTATGGGGACAAGCTCAACGAAGCCAGATATACAAACGAGATGCTCGCCCTCCTCGAAGACCAAAATCTAAACTACGCGATACCCAAATATGTCCCAAAGGATATCCGCATCGCACACAAAACAGGTACCCTCGGCCCTGTGACTCATGACGCCGGTATCGTATATGGAGAGGGAGGAGACTACATCATCGTGGTGATGAGCGAGACAGTGAATACGATCCAAGCCGAAAAGCATATGTCAAACATCTCCCGCGATGTCTACGACTACTTCGCAAAGAAGTGAATTCTTAACCTTGTCCTCATTCAATTTAAGGCTCGCTTTAGTGTGCAGACATATCCTTCAGGGAGCGCATTAACCTCTGTAAGTACTAGGAAGCTTACGAGTTCCCAACCTTCTTTTCCCATTTTGTTCAATTCATCTTGAATGTCTTTATAAAACACATCATTAAGCATCGTGTAATCATAATTTTCCGCTAGAAATACTCTGACTTTATACTCAAAAGAGGTGTGTATCACGGCCATATTCGTAAAGAAATTGTAAGTGCAACATCAGTATAACACAGTGCCATGAGTGACTTTAGGACAATCGCGGCTTATGTGCGCTCCTTCATCACAATGTAACTACCTCTCATAATCTATTTCTACTTTTGTAGATTGGATCACGATCAAACGACTACAGGGGAACCTGCGACTGCGGAATAGGGAGGGGGAGAGATGTGTGATCTTTCGCTCACGCTCAAGATGACAGTTTAGCACTCGTCACTGTATTGACTTATAGCTCAGTAGCTCGCTGCTTGCAGCTTCCCGGCTTTGCCTTATACTTCCTCCATGTCCCACGTCCCGCTCGCACATATCCTCAGGCCCACCCAGTTGGCTGACTATATAGGTCAATCACATCTCGTGGGCACTGGGAGGCCCATCACTCGCATGGTAGAGGAGGGGAGCGTGCCATCGCTCCTATTTTGGGGGCCACCAGGATGTGGCAAGACCACACTCGCACAGCTCATCGCCACCGCACTCGATGCGGTATTTGTCTCCATATCTGCAGTCGAAAGTGGCACGAGTGATATCAAAGCGATCATCCAGTCCGCCAAACGCAGGCGCGCTGAGCTCCCCACCGAGCCGACTCATACCATCCTATTTATAGATGAGATCCATCGGTTTAACAAACTCCAGCAAGACGCACTCTTGGGTGCGGTAGAGCAAGGAATACTTACCCTGTTTGGTGCGACGACCGAAAATCCGGGGTTTAGCGTCATACCAGCGCTCGTCTCTCGGTGTCAGGTCTACCATCTCCAGCCACATACTGCCGCAGACATACAGCGGATCATCACCAAGGCAGGTGAGCATCTCGGACTCGCAAAACCGCCAAAGGAAGTCGTGGACTTTCTCATCTCCTATGGCAGCGGAGACGCGCGCAAGATCATCAGCGCCATCGAACTCGCCGCATCAGGTCAGAAAAAGCTCACCCTGGCTCACCTCCAGTCAGTCCTCCAGTCCAAGACTTCCCGCTATGACAAAGGAGGAGAGGAGCACTATGACACGATATCTGCATTTATCAAAAGCATGCGCGGGGGCTCTGCTGAGGCCTCGTTGCACTACCTGGCCCGTATGATAGAGAGTGGAGAGGACCCTGTTTTTATCGCACGGCGCATGGTCATATTTGCGAGCGAAGACGTGGGGAATGCCCAGCCTACGGCACTCGTGGTCGCTACATCATGTATGCAGGCGGTCGCTCTCATTGGCATGCCTGAGGCCCGGATCATCCTCGCTCAGTGCGCGACCTATCTCGCCACCGCCAAAAAATCGACGGCGAGCTACGATGGTATCAGTCTCGCGCTCTCTGACGTGCAAAACCTGCCCTGGGATCCCATCCCACTCCACCTGCGCAATGCGGTGAACAAAGTAGTCAAAGCTGAAGGGTATGGCGATGGTCACATCCGCTATCCGTGGAAAGAGGAAGAGAAAGGGAACACAGTCACTCAGGAGTACCTTCCTGCAAATGTGAAGGGGAAAAAATATTACAAAGCTCCTTGATTGCTCGAGCGCTTGTACTCACCTGAGGTTTTAGTGTAAGATGATCCGATGTTTCCCAGTCTGTACCGCAAACTCAAAATCCTCTCCATTATCGGGGTGAGTCTTCTGCTGAGTAATCAGATCGATAATACTTTTTTTATAGCTCACTCCCCGACGGTGAATATGGCAGCAGTAGAGAGATTTACCCATCCAGAAATTCCTCCTGTCGACACCCAATATATCGCCTCACTATTTGCGAGACCTTCAGCACCACAAGCCCAAACTCAATCTCAACTGCCAAAGGCTGAATTGCCTGTGAAGGAAACCAATGCTCAAAATCAAACTCCGATCTTACCTACTGACGTCTTACATACTGTTCTACAGATTTCCCCCACTCCTGCTCCAACACTGGCACCACGAGCTGTTGATTTTGTCGCAAATAGCAGTGTCGGTGAGCAGAAAGCGCTCCTCAGGAGTAACGGTTTTACCGAGGTGAGCGCGAGCGTGTTTTATAAAAATGATGGAGTCGTTGAGGAGATTGTGCTCCCCCCTGCAGTCCAATATGGATCTAGTACTGCTACCGGAGAGGATGGAGGAGAGATCACTGTGTTGTCACCTCTATAAAATAATTTCAATCTAATGAGCTGCAGCAGCAGGCTGTTGACCAGCAGCACTTGCAGGTTTGCCTCCTGATACGAGGACACGATATGTCTTTGTTTCAAATATGAACTCAATATAGACCACATCTTTGAGATCTGCAGGTCCTGCATTCTCAGTCTTTACCACAAGGCCAGTTTTATCATCATAGCTGAGCTTCACGTCCACACACGACGTGGCTGACTTACATGCTTTAGCTCGCACCTCGACGTTTGGTCCAAATATCTCTCGCAATGCCCGAGGGATGGGAGTGGGGGTTGGGGTGGTCGTTTTGGCAGTAGATGCTGGAGTGCTGCTGCTAGATTTTTTTATTGGAACAGGAGTCACTGCGCCCGGCTTGTTATAATTTGGATCCCATCCACCATCCTTCCATACACCGGTACATGCTGCAGTTCCGCACGGCCCGATCACTGTTTGCGACCCATCAGCGTTATTTATCCATTCTTGACCATAAATATTTTTTACCCCTCCCTCGCCTGGGGCACGCGGTGGTACTGTGGGTGCAGGTGAGGTTGCACCTGCAACCAAACGTAATTCACTTTCATTTTGGATCAGAGTCTCGTGTGTTAGTTGTGGAGCATGACGTGTTGATTTGAAAATACTCAAGGTCATCCCAAGTACTGCTACCAGAGACCAAATAAAAAAGAGATGTTTTTTCATCAGCTTCATCGTACTGAATATATGCGCTGTCTGCAAGCAGACTATTGTTATGCGCTGTCGGCTATAATACCTCCATGACAGCCTCCCCATTTCTCATCCTCGACGTCGCGACACCCCGCCTTTCGGCAGGGGAGGTCCTCAGGCGTCAAAACGAGACGAAGCTCCTCATCGACACCTACGCGGGACACGACCGCCCGACCATCACGGTAGTTCAACAGCGCATGCAGCCAAACCCGACCACCTATATTGGCTCTGGCAAAGTCCAAGAGGTATTTGACTTGATCAAAAAAACAGGACTCAAGTACGTTGTCATCAACGACATCGTCAAGCCTGGGCAGATACACGAGCTCAAGCTCATCCTCCAAAAGGCAAATTTTGATATTGAGGTATGGGATCGTGTAGATCTCATCATTCATATTTTCAAAAAGCATGCGCGTACGTCAGAGGCTCGCCTGCAGATCGAGCTCGCGGCGATGCGCCACATGGGCCCACGCATCTACGGAATGGGCCTTGTGCTCTCACGCCAGGGTGCGGGAATCGGAGCAAAGGGGTTAGGCGAGACGAATACTGAGCGCATGAAGCGTCACTGGCGCGAGGAGGTCAGAGAGACCGAGGAAAAGCTGAAGAAGCTCGCTGATGATCGGTACCTGCGCATGCAGCGTCGCAAGGAGCTCGGGATCAAGACAGTTGCGATCGTGGGATATACGAATGCAGGCAAGTCGAGCCTATTCAATGCCGTGACCGGCAAAAAAAAGCTGGAGAAGGATGCTCTCTTTGCCACTCTCGACAGTGCGCTCGGGAAGCTGCGCGTATTCAGCTATGATCATGAGCATCCGGCGCCAGAGATCCTCGTCTCAGACACGATCGGATTCATCAACAACCTCCCTCCAAACCTCATCCAAGCATTTCGCTCCACGCTCATGGAGACCATCCACGCCGACCTCATAGTACATGTGATCGATGCCTCAGATCCTGAGATCGAGCTCAAGATGCAGGTGGTGCATGAGACGCTCGCCGATCTGGATGCGCTCCATATCCCTCAAATCACGGTGATGAACAAGATCGATCTGCCCGCAGCCATTCCCGTGGAGCAGCTCCAAGCCATGACGAAACGCTACGATCCCGTTTACGTGAGCGCCAAAGATGGTGGGGGAGTGAAGGAGCTCATCCTCCTGATCGCCAAGAAGATAGGGGAGGAGGTGTAGGGCAAATCTGCAATCTGCAATTTACAATCTGCAATTAGTATCAATTCAAATTCTAATTTCTGCAGCTGCGTTTGAAGCAATTGATGCGTAGGATCAATTGCAAAATAATAACCAAGGTCCTAAATACATAATTTTGACTTTTGAATTTTACTTTTTGAATTTACCCTACATCCTGCCTCATCTGCTGATTTCATTGCACAATTACCTTCGTCCCCACTGGTGCCCATTCAAAAAGCCGCGCGACCTCAACCTCTCGCATATTTACACAACCGTGGGTGCCATTTTGAGTAAATTCTTGACCACCAAACGTCCCCCTCCACGGCGCATCGTGGAGCCCATATCCGCTATAAAACGGCATCCAATATTTGACAAAAAGTGTGTAGGGTTCATCTGGGAATGGAGACTTCATGGTAAAGTCAGTGCTTTTTTGAAAAATCTCAAACTCACCGGTGACGGTGGCATGATTGCTTTTTCCGGTAGTCACAGGTACAGGATATGAAAAAAGTGAGGTGCCATTTTCATACGCATACAATCGTTGCGTAGCGAGACTAACGAATATGACCTTGCCTTCCTTGACTGGAGCTTCAGGTATAAAAGTCTGGGCTTTTGCCAGCTCGATGAGCTTGCGTTGATACTCTGCTTGCTCTTGTTGCTGTATGGTGTCTCTACTACTTTGTGCACTCGCAAGGAGTGGGTATAGCTCTGTCTTTACTTGTTTTTCGATGATAGCGAGTCCCTCAAGGTCTGGTTGCAGCTGTTGAAAGCCTGCTGTCTGAGTGCGTGCTTCGCCCAGCGCGAGTATCTGCGCATCATATCCAACGCGCTTTTTGAAAAAAGCGAGAAACAAATCTATGTCGCTGAGTATGGTGGCGAGCAGATCGGCAAACTCTTTCTTGCGCTGCGTGAGGATGATTGACTGAAATCTATCCATGTGTGATTCCAACTCGCTGGAGATGAGGAGCGCTCTATCAAGCGTTGCGGTGTTTATATTTGCGATTTTATTGAGCTCGATGATGTCTGCGCTTCGCGTAGCAAGATATGCGCGACCTTCTGATAATACAGTCATGTCAGTATCTTCAGGATCGTGCAGTATCCGGGTGAGTTTGGACTCATTGGCGAGTATAGTCGAGAGAATAAAATCATGTTTTTTCACATATTCGTGTTGTGTTTGTGCGTCGATGGTTGTGAGATCTTTGTCTACCTTGTGAGTCATCCATGGAGTAACAGGAGCCCAGAAACGGTCCAGATATTGCACAGCTTCTTCGTGACGACGTGATAAGTCTGTGGTCTGTATGTCATAGCGAGATTGAGCTGTATCCAGCTTTGCTTTTGTTTGTGAGGCATGTGTCAATACATTCCGCTTGACCTCTATCCCACTTCGCAGACCAAACGAGAAAACCACTACGACCGCCACTACACTCACGAGTGCGGCGACCCGATATAGGTTGAGCTTGTGCCATGTCATGGCCACAATAGTACCTGGGATTTAGTCACATGTCACCATGACCCTCAGGGTGGGCTTGCGTCTATGGCCACACATATGATATGGTTATCCTTACATGAATCACATTGCAAAGCCAGCTCGCTCATGGCACATTGATTGGTGGCGCGTGTCAGGTGGAGTGTATGCAGTAATTACAGCGACCAATCTGATTTTTGCCATCTCCATGATGGCTATCCCAGAAAAAAGAGCAGCGGTGATGCTCGCACTCGCGAGTGCATCAAACATACTCATTTACGTAGTAGCACTTGTCATGCCCGTCATTGAACTCGCTGTCTTTGCACTCATCTCATTCCTCTTTTTCAAACATAACGAGTTGGCAGTCAAACTCTCCTTCATAGTCTGTATTTTTCAAGGGATCCTCAAGGTTGTATTTGGGCTCAAAACTGGCAGTGTGGTACATATCATTGGTGGTAGCTTCTTTGCATTTATTAGCTCATTTTTCATCTACATGATCAAGCATCACCAATCAGCTCGCTCTTCAGCTCCCACCATACGGCATAAAAAGCACTAGTGCGATGTATAATCTAGCTGTGAAAAAGTCCCGCGTCCTCCTCACCACCGCCATACCCTATGTAAATGGCAACCCACATATTGGACATGCGCTCGGATACGTCCAAACAGACGTCCTTGCGCGGAGCCTCCGTGCAAGTGGTCACGAAGTCCTCTTTACCGCAGGATCAGATGAGAATGCGCTCAAAAATGTCGAGTCAGCTGAAAAGGCAGGCAAATCAGTCCAAGAGTTTGTGGATGAAAAAGTGTCGGTATTTCAGCGACTCCTCAGTGAGTACCAGATCACCAGTGACATCTACATCAGAACCAGCTCACCCGCGCACGCCCTCGGCTGTCAAAAGCTCTGGAGCCTCAGTGCAAAAGATATTTATAAAAAAAGCTACACAGGGCTCTACTGTGTGGGATGTGAGACATTTTATGAGGATGGAGCGTTCCCTGATAACATATGTCCCGATCACAACCGCAAGCTCGAGATAGTGGAGGAGGAAAACTACTTTTTTGCCCTGTCAAAATATCAGACCTTTCTCGAGGATCTACTGGAGAGTGGCAAACTCACGATATACCCAAGTTATAGACGAGATGAGCTTCTGAACTTTGTCAAAAAGGGGTTGCAGGACTTTTCGATATCGCGCCCTGCCACCCGCGTCAAAGGATGGGGGATACCCGTGCCTGGTGACGACTCCCAGCGTATGTATGTCTGGTACGATGCGCTCACGAACTACATCACGGCACTTGGCTATGGGAGCGAGGATGAGAGTAGGTACAAATCCTATTGGGAAGCCTCAGACATACGTTGTCATTCGATAGGTAAAGATATCATAAAGTTCCATGGTATCTACTGGCCCGCTATGCTACAGTCAGCCGGACTACCTCTCCCCACACACCTATTTACCAATGGATTCATCACCAGTAATGGTCAAAAGATGAGCAAAACGCTTGGCAATGTCGTAGATCCATTTGCGCTGGTAAAAGATCATGGGATTGCCGCCACACGCTACTACCTGAGCCGAGAGATCCCTCCTCATGACGATGGCGACTATAGTGAGACTCGCATGACACAGCTGTACACCGCCGATCTGGCAAATGAACTGGGCAACCTCATCAGTCGCACCTGTGCCATCGCCGCCAAGGACGGGATTGAGGTGGCAAGTGCCCAAAGCCCTAGTCATCCTGAACTTGTTTCAGGATCTTCCCTTGGCTCACATCCAAATACAACTGCCAACTTACATACTGACGTCTTACATACTCCCAACTTACATACTGACACCTTACATACTACTCTACTGAATTCCTATGTGCTGCCTGAATTCGACTACCAGGCCCGTCTCGTAACGCTCTGGGAGCAAATAAAAACTATCAACAAATCATTCAATGAGTATGAGCCGTGGGCAAAATCCGCAGATGAACGTAAAGAGTTCATGGTCGATGTGCTTGCACAGCTCAATACGATAGGTTCAGAGCTCATCCCCTATATGCCTGAGATAGGGGAGACCATCCAAAAAGTGACCAGTGGCAAAATCGCAAAGATCTCCCCACTCTTTCCTCGTGGATAATTATTTATACCCATTTTATGCCTGTACTTCGAGTTGAATATAACCCAACCAAACTCGACGAAGCTCAACTACATAGTCTTGCAGTTTTTTTATCTCAAAAGATATCAGAAAGCATCAAAAGACCTATTGAGGATGTTTCAGTCTATGCATTTCCATATCATTACACCTTAAATGGAGCAGATGTCGAGATATACATAGAGATCGGAAGCAAGTCTCTCCCCGAAAGCAAAGAGGTGCTCTTGGGTGCAGTGACGGAAGCATTCAGAGAGTACCGACAGACACATGTCATAGATGCAGTGGTCAATCTGAGTGTCACCGAGATGAACTGGTGTTTCTCGCTCAATCAGTGACGGACAGATTCAGGCTTCCTATCTGAGCCAGTTGGTATAGCGGACTACAAATTTATGAACATTGAATTTTGATTAGAAATTAGTAATTAGGAATTAGATATTTTCTTCTACAATATCTTCGTCCCCACCTCGATCCCGTACTTTTTGGCAGCAGACTGACCTTGGATGACAAGCTCGATGAATCTATCGGCACCATACCCTGAGCTGCCGGTCGTCAGCGCAAGTTCACCATCTGGCACGCTTCTCAACTGTCTATACATAGTCGCTAACCCAAAATGTGTCTGAATTTTCTTTCCTTCTTCAAACCCAATCTCCTCAGGCAATATTGTTGTCTTGCAATTGCCAAAGTTATCGACGAGCCACACCACATGTCCTAGGTCTTCAATCTCGGCGAACGTATCAAACGAGTGGGTAGAGGAGGGGATAGTCAAACCGTCTACCAGCCACCCTGCAAGTCGTGGCTCAAAATCAAAACTTCGATACTGACTCCCTGCTATTTGATTTGCTTGAGCAGATGTAAGTTTGCCATTCGCTACCATTGCGTCACATACAGTGGGGATGTCTACTAGGTTTAAGGCTCTACTGAGCCTCAATTTTTTAATCAGCGAGAGCATTGATCCTTGTATGGATGATATCACCAGCGTCTCACCAACACAAAAGTAACAAAAGGGAGTACCGTTTGGGTACTTTTTTCCTTTGCCATGACGGGGAGCTGCATTGGCGATGATAATGCCTGGCATGCCAGTAAATGCATCTAGAGTATCTATGATATTTCCAGCACCTTCCAAATCGGCAAAATCATTGATGCCTACAAATGAAGGATGTATGCCCGTGAGCGCCGTCACACGGCTAATTTCTCGATTTGCAGTCGCGCTGTCTCTGCAGTCATTGATAATCGTCGCACAGGTATAAGTGATCATAGAAAAATGGATAATAAATAAAAAAACCTCCCGTTGCCGGGAGGCTGGATGACAAATAGATATGTCACCTCCCGGTTAGGGAAGGCATCATCATGCACATGGAAACTGGGCAAATGATTTGAGACATGAGATACATGATATCACCCAATAGGATGAATGCAAGTACCCACAGGCTGACACACCATCGCATGCCGGGATCAATGTATGATAATTTGAGATCCTCGATCGAGTCGAGGCTCCGCCCGTAGGACTACGCCCGGAGGGATGACAGAACATATGTCACTTTACAGACTTTATGGACTTTACAAACTTTCCAGTATCATATACCTATGACCACGCAATCCCGCCTCTCAAAGATAGACTCAGTAGTATCCCGCCGTCAACAAGGCATCATCGTACTTGAGGACGTGCAAGACCCACATAACGCTGCTGCAGTGCTCCGAACCATGGATGGCTTTGGGTTTCAAACTGCCTATTTTATCTTTGAAAAGAGACTCAAATACAGTCCTCAAAAGGTGGGGAAAGTCTCCTCATCCAGTGCAAACAAATGGCTCACGATAAAAACATTTGCATCGAGCGAGGAATGCATCTCCCAACTCAAGAGGGATGGGTATACTATATATGCCACCAGTCTCTATCCAGATCGTCAGGTAAATCTATATGATAAGTCATTGCCTACTTTAGGTCCACAAATCGCTCTAGTGCTTGGAAATGAACACACTGGGATCAGTGAGTATATAGCATCACAGAGCGATTATCACCTACACATACCCATGTCTGGGTTTGTTGAATCATTTAACATCTCAGTCTGTGCCGCTGTTGTTATGGCTGAGTTCACTCGCAAGCGATCTGTCGAGGGCATGACCCAGTACTTGCTATCACCTGAGGAAAGAGATAGACTCAAAGCTGAATGGCTTGGGAAATAGTAGGCGCATGTCGCTTGCAATTTCTCTCGTTTCTTTATTACCATATTTCCCACCCTTTCTTTCTCTATTTCTTTATAATCCTACCCCCTTATGAATACCATAAAATCAATCACCTTTTTTGGCGGAGCAGTGCTTAAAAAGTCAGATCCTGACTACCAAGAGGCGTACCATGCAGCTATGGCTTGTGCCAAAGAGGGTCTCACGGTAGTCGATGGGGGAGGACCGGGCATCATGATGGCCGCCACCACCGGAGCTGCTGCGGGAGGGGGCAAGACAAAGGCAGTATATCTCGAACCTGATTTTGCTACCACATTTGAGGGGAAAGAGCACTCAGTTCAGGCTGATGAGGTATTTACTGAAAAAAACTATATCGAACGAACCAAAAAATTGATGGAGTTGGGGGATTCCTATGTGTTTTTTAATGGCGGCACGGGCACTATCAGCGAGTTTGCCATGTGCTGGGTCGTAGCAAGGCTTTATTTTGGATACCACAAACCTATTATATTGTATGGACGATTTTGGGAGAGCATCATCCAATCATTTACCGACAACATGCATATTCGCCCTGACGAGCTCCGCGTTCTGCAGATAGTAGAGTCACCGACTGCGCTCGTTGATGCGCTAGAAAAATTTGAGGATTTGATTGAGCAGGACAGACGTGTGTATATCGAAAATCCAGGAGTCGAAAAGTGCTTGATGCTTGGAGCTCGATGATACTTTGAGGCTCAGGAACGGTCTGAAACGAGTATTTCTGCGATGTCTTTGATTGATTTGTCATCGACGATACTGCACACCATGATGTGCTTTGCCACAGGCTTAAGTTGCCTTTTGATCTTCGCAAGTCTTTTTTTGTCATCCGCAATGAGGTCGGATTTTGTCAAAAGCACAATTTCTTCCTTTTGCAGCAACGCTGGATTATATGCTTCAAGTTCAGCCCTGATCTCATGATAATCCTTGAGAGGATCAGCTGACTCACAGCTTATGCAGTGAAGGATGATGGAAACTTTTTCGATATGCTTCAAGAATTTGACTCCCAGACCCTTGCCTTCTGAGGCGCCCTCAATCAACCCAGGAATATCTGCGAGGACACGGCGCGTATAGCCATGATTGCCATACAGTACACCTAGATTGGGTTCCAGTGTCGTAAATGGATAGTCTGCCACCCGCGCCTGTGCAGCGGTGAGAACGTTCAGGAGACTACTTTTACCTGCGTTTGGGAAACCTACGAGTCCAAAGTCGGCAATGAGCTTCATGGCAACCTTAAACTGTCTCGTATGGCCTTTTTGACCAGGATTTGCCTTGTCAAACAGATGATTACTGGAGAGATTGATCGTTGCATTACCCCAACCACCATTACCTCCTCGGCAAAGTTGTACCGGCGTTTCACTACTGGTGAGCTCGATCACTTCACCAGTCTCAAGGTCAGTCAAATGGGTACCAGGAGGGAAATAGAGCACGAGCTCATCGGCATTTCTCCCACTTTTGTTAAATGTGCCCCCACCTCCACCTGATCCTGCCTCACGCTCCTTACGCTCTACATAGGGCAAAAGAGAGGTCATTTGAGGATTGATCAAAGCACTTACGTTACCTCCACGTCCGCCATCGCCACCACATGGTTTTCCTCTGTTGATATAGTAAGCGACACGACCATCGCCGCCACTTCCCGAACTTACCTTGATTGTTGCTTCATCGATCAACATATGATTTGGGTTATTATACCATGCTAAATACGTACAAATCTAAAGCTGATTTACGCTCAACTTGACTTTTGATCTCACGTACGCTTACAATGACCTCATTATTTGAATGGAGGTGAATATACACTATGATCAAATTCTATGACGTCAAGCTCCGCAAGGAAGTCATGCTCGATGAAAAGAATGTCGAGAAAACAACCTACGAGCGTGTCACCAAAGATGGAAAGAAACAGGTTCGTTATGCCATGCGTGGTAAAACGACTGATGGTCGCAATCTGACACGTTTCGTAAGTAAGGTAGATTACGATAAAATGAAATAATATCGTTTTCTCAATTTTTATATTTGGTCGAATTTCACCCACGCTGTTTTTTAGGCGTGGGTTTTTGTATAATGTCACTCTATGAATACTAAACTCATCTTCGGGATAGCTACTGTACTCCTTGTCGCATTTCTCTACGCGAGCTACACAGTGACCAATCCTGTAAAAAACACTTATTTCCCAGAAGCTGCAAAGATTGAGCGTGTAGCTACAAACTCTGCACAGATCCCGGACCATATAAAGGGTACAGGCAAGCGCATATTGACTGAGTATGCTGATCTGCAATGTCCGGCATGTAAAAGTGTGCATGAATACTTTGAAATTGAGCTCAAGCAGGATGCTGAGTTTGCACGTATTATGAATACTGAGTACACCGTGGTTTACAAACATTTCCCCCTTCGCAACATCCATAAAAACGCTCAGATCGCTGTCCAGGCAGCTGAGGCAGCGGGTTTACAGGGTAAATTCTATGAATTTATTGATACTGCATACAAGAATCAGGATCAATGGAAAGATTCCGACTCACCTCTTGACACATTTAATTTGTATGCCAAAGATCTGGGTGTTGATCAAGAACAGTTTGCAAACGATGCGAAGTCTTCCCTGGTAGTACAAAAGATTGATCGAGATATCGCCTCGGGCACCGCATCTGAGCTCAACTCAACTCCCTCGTTTTATATTGATGGAAAACCTGTGGCAGGATTTGGAAACTTTGAGGAATTGAAAAAAATCATTATCGAAGAGTCAAAAAAGAAGGCTGCAAAGTAAATATAGTACAACCTCTGTTTGGGTCTATTCCCTTGAATCAAGGTTTTCTTGGCAAATGCCTTGACTATTGCCAATGAGCAAGATGTATTTCTTGCCATATCTTTATCTTATACTCCAATATTTCTCCGTCGTAATTGTTTTCCCAATCTCCATACTCGTTATTTTTCTACAAGATACACACATAAAAAACGCATTTTCTTTATAATAATTGATTTTATCAGATAAATATAGAGCTTTGTGTTGTTGTATGCATAGATTCCTGATCAATATAATTATTTGCGGACAAATTTTCAATTTAAAGCCTATAGATCGAATCTATACACCACTATCTCGATTAGAGCTACCCTCCTCTTGTGAGGAAATTCGGGTGGGGGAGAGTCGTACGCTCAATGCATACGGCATAGTTTATAAAGTGCCTCAAATGCAGCTGGCGAACAAATGAAAAGTGCTAAAAACGTGATTTTGGGCTAAGCACAAAAAGAGGGTATTGTCCATATTTTTAACGAATAAACTGAGATAGAGAATTATGTGCACGAAAATGCTTTTCAAAAAAATATCGTTTTTTGCCACTTCGCTTCTCTATTAGATTATACTTCGCAAGATATACATATTACGACATTAGACTAGCCTCACTCTTTGAGCTACGGACCGCTCAATAATGGGTGTAGTGGGCATGTTCGAATATGTGACGACTCTGCAGTCGCATCATTCTGGAGTTGAGTGTAGGCACTCGTTTAGTTGTTCGTGGAACGCCCTTGAGTAGGTATTTACTTCTACTCTCCTCTCTCCATAGAATTATCCACAAATTAATAGTAAATAACTATAGGATAGTTCTCCACTCTCCTCCCTTTAGGCTCCCCACTGGATCGATAATACGAGCGCAGGAATGATGATAAGAAGTGCAATGATAAATTCTCGGTAGTATGTGGGGAAAACTTTGTCCTGGATATGAACTACCAGCAGACCAGACAGCACATAGGTAGATCCAGCCAAAATAGCTACTCGCTGAGCAAGAGTGTAAATAGGAAGGAAGAACATCAGCGTGGCTAGGGTTGTAATAATGGCCGAGGTCAAGACGCTAGGTGATTGATATGATATGTCTCCTCTACTCCCTCCTCCCACAAAGTGAGACCAATAAAACTGGGTATATATAAAACTAAAATAACAAAAAATAAAAAATGAGTTCAGTGCCCAGTGGAGTTCGAACGCAAACAAAACAAGTATAAATAGATATGTCATCGTTACATGGATTATCTGATTTACAGTCCGGGCAACCCGCAAAAGTTGAAGCGACTGTGATTTTGCTACATTCAAGATGTTGTTAGTCGATAAAATGGCGTAATACATGACTACGTATGCCATAAGTGCATTGAGGCGACTGATCCAACGAATTGGGGTTAAAAAGTAGAATAGATACCATACCACCGACCACACCACGGGAGTGACAAAAAGCATATACCACTCCTTCCCATCTAGCTGGTCTTTGAGTCCATACCATGTCAGAATATATATAGAGATTCCCAAGATGATCACCACGAGAGGTAGATATGAAAATGGAGTGGAAATCGCCACAAAGAAAACAGCTGTCGAGGCTGTAGTGGCCAGTATCATCCTGGTCCGCTTCGAAAATGAAAGTAGGTGGGAGGCAAATGAGCTCATGGCTACTTTCATTGTACTAAGTGTTTCGGCCCATACAAGTCAAATCATGGGAGTATTTTGGCCTCCTCTACCCTATCTCACTCCCCCATTCTGTCGTTGACAACTAGGAACACATAGTTATACTACTTTCGCTTATGAATATAAAAGATCTATCCACTCTTGAGAAATCTGCCGTGGACTATGCACTGCAAAAAAACTGGTCTGAAGCCTTGACTCAAAACGCTCATATCCTCGATATTGACAAAAATAACGTTCCAGCTCTTCTCCGCAGTGGGTTTGCAGCATTTCAACTAAAAAAGCTAGATGTGGCACTTCGTTTTTACAAGAAAGTGACCGCTCTGCAGCCCCAAAACTTTATTGCTATCGAATATATCGAGAAAATTGAAGTTTGTGGACTCTCAAACGACACAACTCAATCAAATCAAAAGGAGGTTGATCTTGACCCAAATATTTTTGTCGAGCTCCCTGGTAAAACAAAGTCAGTATCAGTGAACAAGCTCGGCCAGCGAAATGTTTTGGCAAAACTGGTTGTCGGAGAAAAGGTGATACTCACGATTCGGAAAAGGCATGCTGAAATACGCACCATGTCAGATGAATACGTGGGCATACTCCCGGACGATGTAGGCATGCGACTAATCTATTTTATAGAGCATGAGAGTCAATATGAAACATATATCCACGAGGCAAATATGAATAAAGTATCTGTGTTTATACGTGAGAAACTGAAGGGTAAAAAAGTAGAAAAGATGATCTCTTTTCCACTCGACATACCTGGCTCAGTTGCACGAGTTATGGCTCAGCAACAGTCTGAAGATGAAACTGAGTTGCTTGGAAAAAATAAACCCGAACACCCTGCTGAGCTTCCCGTCGATGGGGTCGACCCCGTGGTCGAAACAGAAGAAAAGGAAACCGATGAACTTGAGGATGGACTGACAAATGAACTTGAAGCACAAGAAAAAGGCGAGGACGAGACACTTCTTGGGGTCGAAACTGAGGAAGAGGAAGAAGAAGAGTGATACGAGCTTGGCTCACAACTGGATCACGGTCCCCTCCTTGTCTATACTAATCACATCATTCTCCTTTCCTGGGCTTTTAGAACGTGGATTATGCCTCTGCTTGGAGATGTAGTCCCGCATGCCATAGACAGCCCAAAGAAATGAAATAAGTGCGATAAAGAGTATCCAGGGTATAAATACCATATATGTTAGAGCTTCCACTCAGCTACCAGTGGTTTACTTAGGATAAATTGTACCTCATACAATCCCGTGTCACCGAGCTTGTATTTGCACCCAAAATAGTCAGTGATATATCTTGCTGTGGCGCTTTGTTCAGTGCCACGTTCAATCACCTGACACTCTCCCCCACCCTCAGTTGGAGGCTGGCTGCCAATATCACTCACTCTGATACCTACCCCTTCGAGCAATTTTGCGAGGAATGCTGCAGTATCTAGGGTATTTGAGTGGATCATCTGAACGAGCTTTTTTTCACTCCGGAATTCACGATCATACATGCCTACAGGATCGGGCTTTAGCTTTATATAAAGCTCGGTATTAGAGCCCCGCATATTCCCGAGTTTCTGGTATAGAAATATTTTGTTCAGCAGGCTTGTGCCACGCAGTGACCACAAGGCGCCTCGTACCTCTCCAGTTATACTTCCAATGGTTCTATCCTCTACCTCGCTCCCAGCGTAAAATACTTCGCTGGTATCTAGATACAAATACTCGTCAATCGGCAATCCACTGATCTGGCTGAGTGCTTTTTTATATAGCTTTGTGTCTTCGGCAATATGAGCAACTTTCCCCAGCGCTCCAACTTTGTACCCTTTGAGCCCGCCAGGGATGATGACCTCCTGCTCAGGGGGGAAATACAGCATGTGTGATTGTCCAATATTTTGAGAAATAGATAATACATAGGTATCTTTTCCAAGCCAAATCCCTACATACGCTCTGCTATTTTTTCGAACAAAAAGGGACTTGTCATATGCGCTCTTGAATGTCAAAAAAGCAATAAGAACAATGAGTCCAGTGGCGGCAATGATGAGATATAGACGCATGCTGTACAGTGTAGATGAATTGGCCTATTGGCGCAATCTCAAGCGACTATGGAGTCAGCCTCAGGAACGAGGAGCAAACGTGCCTTTGGTATCTTTTTTCCAGTTTTTACACAAATACCATAGGTGCCTTTCTCTATTCGCTTCAGCGCTGCATTGATGAGTGATAGTCTCTTTGAGATATCATCAGAAGTTGCTTCAACGGCAAGATGGCCCATTTCTTCACGTGCATCGGTATCGGGTGATGCATTGTCAGTGGCATGATCAGGATCAGTAAAAGGATCAGCTGATTTTAATACGCCCAGCTGGCCAATGATCTTCTCTTTATCAGCGAGCAGGTGGAGTTTTTGTTTATCTAAAAATTGTTTGTCCATAGGGTGAAGCACTATTTAGTGCGCAACTTTATCAAATACAACTTGAGATGGTACAGCAACATGCACAGCCCTGTCAACTGCATCAGACCAATCAGAACATAGTCAAAAGCCTTTTCTGTGCCAGTTGGATAATATATCGCGATCTCAGTAATGGGTAGAAAAATCACCTTACCAAATGCAAATAGCCATATGACCAGACCCGCCACCGCTCCAAAAAGATGCTTTTGTTGTCTCGCATACATCAGTACCGTGTGTATGACGTATGCCGAGAGAGCAAAGTAGAGTCCACTATACATCCCCACTACATGTCTGAGTCCATCATATCCCGCATACTTTATTCTGAGGGGGAATGAAGTGATTGTGCCGACTGTAGTACCAGAAAACAAGCTGCCGATGCTGAGCACTGACAATCCTGCACAGATGGCAACTGAAAGATGGGCAAGTAGTGCTAATACGGGGACTCTTTTTCGCCTGAACAGCACGGCTGCTGTGACAAAAAATGCTATATATGCAACTGAGTCTTGGACTCCAGGATAGATATGCGCCGCAAAGACCGAGCTGAGACCGCGAAGTGAGAAATCTGCCCAATGGAGAGATACATACGCCAGTCTGCCAGAAATAAAGCTGGCTAATCCTGCCAATATGAGTACGTCAAATATATCCTCTTCTCTCTCTGGAGTCATACGTGCATATCTCCAGATGAGGTAGAGAAATAGGAATAATGCAATACATGCAAATACCCCATAGGTATAAAGAGTAAAGTATGATGTGGTAAAAATGATGGGGAGCATGGACGTTCTGGATTGTATACTGACAATTGTTAGTATAATCTACAGCCTATGCCAGTGCAAACAAAGCGAAAGCCTCTCAGAGTTGGATTTGACCTTGATGGAGTGCTCCTGTACAACCCCTTTTGCTCACTTCGCCCGGTAACGCATGCACTATCACACCTGAGAACGAAGTCGAAATCTCCCTCATTTTATGTTCCCAAACACGCTCTTACCAAGTTTGTGTGGAAGCTGATACATTACACCAGTATTTACCCTGCAGTTTCCATGGATTCATTCCATGAATTTTGTAATAAAAATGGCATCGAATCCTATGTGGTGACAGCACGATTTCGTTGTTTAGAAGGGTTATTTGAGCGGTGGAAAGCAAAATATCATGCAGATGCAGTATTCAAGGCTTGTTTTCAAAACCTGCGCGATGAGCAGCCTCACCTATTTAAGGCCCAGAAGATAAATGAGCTGCAGCTCGATTACTATGTAGAAGATAACTGGAGCATAGTTCAACACCTAAATTCTCACACAAAGGCAAAGATATTCTGGGTAGCAAATCCTCTCGACAAGTCTCTGATAAGCTATTCACACAGGTTTGATGACCTGCAATCAGCTCTAGAAGCTATTGTGCGAGATTCTTCCCATGTATAAATTCATACAGCCCTTCCGTGGCATAAAAAAATTCTTTCCCCTTGTAGCTATTCTCGCGGCAGGTCTTGGATTGCGGTTGTATGGCATAAATTGGGACTTGGGAGCACATTTGCACCCTGATGAGCGGATGTTGATTATGGTTGCAGAGCGTTTGCTCGTCCCTGGTAATTCAAATCCTGACTTTTTTAACTACGGAAGTCTACCCATCTATTTACTATCGTTTCTTTGGAAGGTATGTAATTTTACTTCGTTGAGTTGTGCTCATCTGAGCTCCTACGACGGACTGCTCGTCATTGGCAGGAGTCTTTCAGTACTCACCGATATGGGTACCCTCTGTGTCATATACGCCATTGCGAGACTCTGTTGGCCAACACAAAGGAATCTGAGCTTGTTTCCTGTAGTGATGTACGCATTTGCATTCTTTCCTATCCAAAACACTCATTTCTTTGTAGTGGATGTATTTATGACTTTTTTTGTAACTCTCGGCATGTATTTTATCTTCCAATTTCTGAGGCAAGACAGGTATTCATATGTTGTATATGCAGGCATGTCATTTGGAGCAGCGTTTGCATCGAAGTTTACTGCGTTAGTGTTTTTTGCTGGTGTAGTTGCCACTCTGCTGATTTGGCTCATGTACCATAAAGAAGGAGTTCTACGAATCATACGTATTCTTTTGATGCTCGGTATGATATTTCTGTGCACTCATATCGTGTGCATGCCCTATGCATATCGTATTGGAGCTGTACTCCCTCATACTATTCCCTTTGATTCTAAACCTGCAAGTCTGGAAATGATTGAGGATCGTTTGAGGCTCATCCGCAACCCAGAAAGTGCAGCTTCAGTTTTAGTCCCACCGAGATTTATCACAAAAATCGCAAGCGAACTGTTTAGCAAAAGATATATTCTCGATACACTTGAACAGGCTCAGATGAATAAAAATGCCTATGTCTTCCCCTATACCCTCCAGTATGTTGGCACCACTCCCTATCTATATTATATTTCTCAAATATATCTTTGGGGCTTAGGGCCGTGTATATTTATATTTGCATGCATAGGTTTTGCTATTGTGGCAAAGCAGAAGTGGTCCACTCACTTCCATATGCAAAAGAATCTGACGGGCACATATCTTCTGATTTTCTTCACTGTAGTCAATTTGTTTTACTTTCTCGTGGTTGGTATGAGCGCTGTTAAGTTCATGCGCTACATGTTGCCTCTCTATCCCCTATTTGCACTGTATGCAGGCTATGGCCTCTTTAGACTGCTCAACTCAACTAGTCGCTGGTCACGCATTATTGCCACGGTCATATTTGTACTTGCCTGTCTATGGACTGTGGGATTTGTAAATATTTACAGCCAATACCACACCCGTCAACGAGCTCACGATTGGGCGCTGGCAAATATTCCCTCCGGCAGCACGATCGCAGTCGAACACTGGGACGACAGGCCAATCGATGGCGGAGCGTTTAAGTTTGTAGAGATGACGAATTTCGAACTGCCAGATGATCTGACTAAATGGCAAGCGTTGGAGACAAAATTGGGCGAGGCTCAATATATTGTCCTCGCTTCGAATCGACTCTATACACCAATGCAAAAGCTACATGACTGCGAAAAATATTATCATTGCTACCCCACCATGAACAGATACTATCAAGACCTCTTTGCTGAGCGCAATTTGCTCGGATCAAAGCTCCGATTTGTCAAAGTAAAAGAGTTTACCTCATACCCTACGATTCAGGTAGGACCATTTCATATCACCATACCTGACGATTCTGCAGATGAATCTTTTACTGTATACGATCATCCAAAAGTGATGATATTTAAGAAGATATAGCTTAGAAAAATCGCTTTGCAAAGCTTAGGGCACCTTGTTTCCAAGGAACGCGATGTGACAGTCCACTTGACGAATCAAAATACTTCTTATTTTTGATATACCACTCGTAGTTACGCAGTAATGCTTGACTATTTGAGTATTTGGGTCTGTATCCGAGGTGCTTTTGTGCTTTCTCAATAGACACAAATGAGTCTTTGGATGCGGTCTCATATACCCACTTGTACAGTGGTGAAAGATGGAGGGCTTCCAAGATACGAAGAAGCCAAATGAGAGGGCCAGCAGGTGTTGCAATCACTTTTTTTCCAAAACCTGCGGCATCAAGCACTGACTGATAGTCCTCTTTCATTGTTGCAAATTCAGCAGCGCCAATATTGTAGGTATCATTTGCCTTCACGGGGTCAATGGTGAGACATATATAAATAGCCTCACACAAATCCTCTACATCCAAGAGCTGGTACTTATTTTTACCATTCCCAATCATGGGAAATCCATGCCCGCTTTGCGCCCAGTCGTATAATAATGCAAATACACCCAATCTCTCAGGTCCTACAAAGGACTTCGGACGTAATATACTCACGCAAAGTCCACTTTTTCGATACGCTTCACCGATTGCCTCAGCTTTGATCTTTGCTTCGCCATACTTCCCTACTCCTATCAATTTGTCAGTCTCGTACAGTGGATGATGATCTGGGATACCGTAGACTGCCGTAGATGAGATGTGAATCACTCGGGAGATGCCCAGTTCGTGAGCAGTTTTTAGCACATTCTCTGTCCCTTCGACATCAGTCGTATATATATCTTGCTCAGAGTACAAAGGTAGTGCAGCTGCGGTGTGAACCACAGAGTCACAGTCCTTCATCGCGAGCCAGAGCGTAGAAATATCTCGTATGTCCCCTACAACCGAAGTTATTTTGTCTTTACAATCTGGATATTCGAACGGGAGGATGTCAAAACTGACTATCTCGTGTTTCTTCTCGAGTAAGAAACGGATCAAATTGATACCGAGAAATCCGGATCCACCTGTGATAAAAATGCGCATAGGGTTATTGATTACAAATAGTGGGACTATCCTTGTCCGCATCAGGTATACATTTGCTACAGGTGGCATACCACGAACACCCACTCCCCTGCTGTTGACCAGTCACACAGGCCTCAAAGTCACCGTCATTCCGAGCGCAGTCTATTGGATTGGGAGCTTTGGGAGGAGTTCCAGGAACCGTTGCATACGTTTCACTCATATTTGGCTTTATCAATAGTCCAGACAAAACAAATATAATCATGAAGATTGATGCGCCAACCAAGACCAACACGCTCGAATTCTTCACTTTTTGTTCTTTCTCCTCATGGCGCTCGTGAAGTACTTCCTTGTGGTAAAGAGTTGAAAAAAGCTCCACTTCTGCTGCTTGCAACTCACTCCTGAGGTGTTTGATGCGTGCAATTTTTTCTGGGTCTGGAGCAATATGCATGGATTTGATGAGAAATGTGGTGAATAGGTCGAACCAAAACCAGGACATGGTAGAATAGAACTGGTCAAAATACAAGCTCTGGTGGCCGACTTGACTGCAATCGAAAGAAGGTTTGGCCTAGGCGGCGGATTTATCCGCCTTCGTAAGATAAATTGGCCGTGGTGGCGGAATGGCATACGCGTCAGTCTCAAAAACTGATGAGTGCATAACTCATGAGGGTTCGACCCCCTCCCACGGCACTTGTAGGTACGATTTGATATTTGGAATTTATTAGCGAAGTTTATCCGCCGATGAGGCGGGTTGGAATTTATTTGCATGGTCCCGTGAAACGGGAGAACTTTATCCGCCGATGAGGCGCCGCGCCTGCAACGCTTATGCGTAGCATTGCGGGCAGGGGTTGTGAATTTGTGAATTTCTATTCACATTATTTGCAGATTTGCATTGCACATTGCAAATTTCCCCCTCTCTCCTTTGCCATGTATCATGCATCCTTTTTCATTTCTCCCTCTCCTCTCTGCTATCATGGATAGATGGACTTCATCCAAGCAATTGACACCCATCTCACTCAGTACATCTCGCCTTACTGGGTCAGGCAAGAGCCATTGTTGACAGTATTCCGATTTCTTTCGCTCGAGGGCAACTGGGTTATTGTGTGGATCACACTCTTTGGTGCGGTTTGTGTCTGGGAGCTCGCCATACATAAAAATAGAAACCGTTTCGCTCACAAAATAGTTCCGCTCATTCTCTCCGTTCTCCTGGTTGTACTCATCTTAAGTGTGGGAATTCACTGGGGTCTCAAACCTCTCGTAGGTCGACTACGCCCGTTTGTCATGCAAAACTACGCCTCTATGGTATGCCCTCATGATTTCAGCTTTCCCTCCGGACATGCAGCCATAGCCACCGCACTGGCCTCGCTTCTTGTGTATTTTGATCATAATAAGCTCAGACATCTTCTATATATTTGTATTGCATTCTTGGTCAGTTATTCACGAATGGCGCTCCAGTGCCACTACCTATTTGACGTATTGATAGGAGCTTGGCTCGGAATAGTAGTTGTCGACGGGGGTAAGTGGGCTATCAGAAGGTGTTTCCCTAGATTCCGAGACTCTTCTCCACTCCGTAAAACTTGACTCTGTCTCCACGGAACATCATGTCGATATCAGCCAGAGCGCCGTTGCGATGTTTTGCGATAGAGAGCTTCATCATGCGCTTGTTCGTATCTAACATATCATCTGACTCATTTTCCTGGTAGATGAACATGACTACGTCCGCGTCTTGCTCGATCGAGCCTGACTCGCGCAGATCAGCCAGCTGTGGCTTTTTGCTGGTCCGTTGCTCTACCATACGATTGAGTTGCGAGAGAACGAGAACGGGGACTTTGAGCTCACGCGCGAGATTTTTCAGATTTTGGGAAACATAGGACACTTGCTGCTCTCGCGAATCCATACGGCGCCCCGGGTCAACAAGCTGTAAGTAGTCTACGATCACGAGGCTTATGTTGTGTGATGCTTTGAGCTTGCGTGCCTTTGTGCGCATCTCGAGGATACTTGCACCTGCAGTATCGTCTATATATATAGGAGATTCTGCCAAGTCCCCCATTGCTTCAATCACTGCTTGAGTATCCTCAGGTGTCAATCGGCCAGTTTTGAGTCTCCAGGCATCGATATCAGCATGTGAGACCAAAAGTCTATCCACTAACTCCTCCTTACTCATTTCGAGGCTAAATATCGCCACTCCTTTCTTTTGCGTTTGGGCCACATGTAATCCAATATTGAGTGCGAGTGATGTTTTCCCTACTCCCGGACGTGCTGCTAGAATGAGAAGGTTGGAATCTTGCATACCTGCGAGTTTCATATCTAGTTCCGAGAGCCCCGTAGGGAGTCCACGCAGATGTCCATCACCCTTTGAGAGTTCGTCTAGGCGATCAAAGCTCTCGGTCAAGAGCTGTTTCAATGGAACAAAATCTCTTCCCGTTGATTCCTCCGCTATGGCAAATACTTCACTCTCGATTGAGTCGAGCATCATGCGCGTATCTGATCCGCTTTCAAATGCCTTTTCGACTGCTCGCGAGGACACTTCGATGATCTTGCGTTTGATAAAATGATTTTTGACGATGCGAGCGTAGTGCTCTACGTTTGCAGCAGTGGGTACTGATGAGATCAACTCCGCCAGATACGCCTGGCCACCTGCAATCGTTAACTGTGAGGCTGATTTGAGCTGATTTTTGAGAGTGATGGCATCGATTGGTTGCTGTTTCTCATACAACACCAGGCATGCTTCAAATATCACTTGGTTTTGACGAGAATAGAAATGTTCAGCGTGGAGAAAATGAGCGATTAACCCTATCGAGCTAGGGTCAATGAGAAGCGCTCCGATCACTGATTTTTCTGAGTCAGCATCATGAGGGGGTACCTTCAGCGATTGCGAGGACAGGTCGGCCATATGTTTGCCATTATACATTTCTCATTTTTGTTTGCAGGCATAGAAATAGGGATGAAAATACTTTGCAAACAATACATCTTTCCACCTCGATACTTCCCTGTATAATAGCCTTCGCTCATACCCCACAGCCTCGATAGTTTAGTGGTAAAACAAACCCATGGTAAGGGTTAGACTGTCGGTCCGATTCCGACTCGAGGCTCATGCGCAGTTAGTAGTTAATTTTTCTCATACCCATATGGATATCAAATACATAGCCCATTCAACATTTCAAATAAAAACCAAATCTGCCACCATTGTGACGGATCCTTTTGCCAATAGCATCGGTATCAAGCTTCCAAAACTAGGAGCAGATATCGTTACTCTATCTCACAGTCATGCAGATCATGCAAATAGCAAAGCAATCGAGCTGGATCCTGTTGTGCTTGATTGGCCAGGTGAGTACGAGATCAAAGGCACCGCAGTGATTGGGATCAGCACCTTTCATGATGCTACCAATGGTTCAGAACGTGGCCCCAATGTAGCTTTCAAGATCGTAGGTGATGGTATTCAGCTCCTTCACCTTGGCGACCTCGGTCACAAACTGACTGACGCACAAATCGCACAAATCGGCACCGTCGATGTGCTCCTTATCCCAGTTGGTGGGGTGTATACGATCGACCCTGCCCTCGCAGCACAGGTCACCAAGCAGATTGAGCCTTCGATAGTGATACCTATGCATTTTGCTGACCCCAAATTAGATCAAAAGGTCTATGGAGAGCTGCATAGCGACAGTGAATTTATGAAGCTTATGGGGTATCCAGATGTAGTTTCGATACCAAAGTTGAGCATCAAGAGTGAAGATATCTCAGCTATCCAAAACACCAAGGTTGTAAAGCTTGATCAGAGCCTCTAAAATAGGTGTCTACTAGTTGTTTGTATTGGTTACCACACGTACGTATAGATATGTCTGACATCCATGAGCTACCTCCAGAGCAAGTTTCTCCACTTCGATCGTTAAAAGTCGTCTCCTTTCTGCTGTTATGCACCGCAGCTGTTGCGGTGGGTTTGTTTACAGACCACAAACGAAAGGAAACGAGCGCAAATAAAGTATTGGGAGAGCAGGTTGAGACTGTTGAAGGCATGCTGCCTCAATCACTCAAAAATGCTGCAGCCAAAGCTACCAATAAGCAGCTCCTCCTGGATACCGGAAATAACCTGGCTGCATCCACAGCATCAAGACTGTCACAAGAGGCAGAGAAAATAGCATCAAACGCTGCGCAGGGTGTCACCAATTTTATATATGAAAATACGATTGAGCGGATGATCAAAAATCTCATCTTGACACTTCCTCGGGAGAGGCAACTCCAATATCAAGCACCCTCAAACATCTCCTCTACTCCATCCCCATGACAAAACTCAACTCAAAACAGCTGCGCAAAGTCGACGCACAAAGCATGGTTGTAGTGCGGGATGGGTTGAAGCGCAATCCTGTGTATCTGATATTAGAAAATATTTATGATACGTATAACATCGGAGGGCTTTTTCGTCTTGCAGATGGACTCGGAGTCACTTCGATGTACCTTTGTGGTGAAACTACACCACCACCAAACAACCGTATTCACAAAGCAAGTTGCGGCACGTATAAAGTCGTGCCGTGGAAGTACTTTCCAACAGTATCAAATGCACTAGATGATATACGCTCAAAAATTAGCTCAACTGATCCGTTGACTGTGGTGGCTATCGAACAATCTGCTACATCCATCCCTTATCACTCATTCACGCCTACATTTCCCATCGCGGTGGTTGTAGGCAATGAGACGACTGGAGTAACCCAGCCAACCCTCTCGCTTTGTGACCATGTACTCGAAATACCCATGTGGGGCATAAACATGTCACTCAATGTGATCGTGTCAGCAGGAATCGTGTCATATCATCTCGTCTCCTCACGGTCACAATAAGCTCACCTTCCAGACAAGATGTACTCGTCATTATGATGCATTATGTCTTAAGCAATAAGCATTCACGAAGATATTATCCTATAGTTGACAAGTGATAAGTCCTGTAGTATAATAACTTTCACTTATGATCAAACTCAACAAAGTAGCTCTCACAACCCTTTCACTGCTCGGCATCATTACGCTGAGCCCTCTGAATGTGTTTGCCCAATCATATGGCAACACTCCCAATACCCCATCATATTGTCTCAATGTAGATCAAATGGTATCAAATCCCGCAGTGACTAAGACGATAGAGTACATCGATAATATCTCTCCTTCTGATACAAAGTACCAAGCAAATTCGACATTTGTTGCTCGAATGAAGATCAAAAATGTGAGCAATGTAGTGGTTCCAGCTGTCAAAGTCACCAATACTATACCTCAATACGTATATTACTTTGCCGGACCTGGTTCACTCAGTCAAGATGGTCGAGTGCTTACTATAGATGCAGGTGATCTACAAGCGGGAGAGGAAAAATATTTCTATGTGACATATAAGACCGCAAATGCTGATCAATTGCCTGCAGACAAGTCTATGGTTTTTGTATCAAACCTCATCTCAGCACAGGGTTCATCTTGTAATAGAGATGAGGACGCAGCTCAGATTGGTATTGAAAAACTCATCATAACAAAAGGTGGAGTGAATCCTATCTACCAAGAACAGCTACAGGCAGTGAAAACTGCGCCAAAAGCTGGTCCTGAGATGGGTGTGGCACTCCTCGGGCTCAATGCACTTGTCGGCTCTGTTGGATACTTCTTGAAAAAGAAGCTTGCCTAAGCAAAACAAAATGTTACTTCAGCCGTCCCGACATATCGGGACGGCTTTTTGATTGAATTGTAGACTCAGTATCAGGTATGATGATAGCCATGGCAGAACACATATATCTCCAGATTCGGACGCCAAAAGATGATGAGACAACTCCCGAAGCTGCCCAGGCTATATTTTCTTCCCTTCTCCCCTCACATATTGGCTTGATCAAACGGGTCCTTTTTGGCAGCCCACAGCCATACAGTTTTGAGATATATCTCTTTGGGCAAACCGTCTACTTCTACGTTGTAGTTCCAAAAAAGAAAGAGACACTCGTCAAAAGTCTACTTCAATCCTCATATCCCAAATCTTCCACAGTCCAAACTACCGATCCCTTTGAAATCATTTCAAAAAGTAAACACCTCGTGCATTCGGAGCTCATACTGTCAAAGCCCTACTATCTCCCCCTCAAAACATTCAAGGAGTTTGGAGAGGTGGATACACTCACGAGCTTGCTCGGATTCCTCTCAAAACAGCCCTCAGACGTACGTATGGGCATCCAGATACTGGTCACTCCCAGTCACTTCCCCTGGCAAAAATATGCCTTGTCCTCAGGTAAAACTACGGTATACGATAAGACGAGTGAGAAATATACCGAAAAGCAAACTGCCAGCCAGGCACTCATCAGTCAAAAATCTCAATTCCCAGGAGGGAAAACGGTGATTAGATTGATCGGTGGCACCGACAATGCAGCGCTGGGTAAGGAGTTTGTAAGCTCAGTTCTGAGTGGCATCACGGGAACATTTGGTTCACTGGGCAGCGGCGAAGGTAACCAGCTCAAGCTCAGAAATGTCTTGCTCACTAAAAAATATTTTCACTCCAAGTTCCGCCTCCGTAAAACAAGCATATTCGAGCGTCAGTCACAGATTTTAAACGCTGCGGAGCTCGCGACTATATGGCATCCATCAGGTATCAAAGTGGCAGGAATAAAGAACCTGAGTTGGGGTAAAAAGCTACCTGGAGAAGCTCCACCCTCTCTTCCTGTGGTCATTGGTATGGATCCAGAAGAAAAGAAAAAGGTCAATTTTTTTGCCTCGACTGAGTTCAAAAATCAGGAAACTATATTTGGTATCAAAGAAGTAGACAGGCGACGCCATATTTACACCATCGGTAAAACTGGTGCAGGCAAATCTACCCTGATTGCAAATATGGCCATAGATGATATCCGTCGCGGACGAGGAATCGGCGTGATAGATCCTCATGGCGACCTCGCTGAGACGATACTCAAATATATTCCTAAGAGGCGTATAAATGACGTGATCTACCTCGAGCCATTTGATGCAGAAAGGCCTTTTGCGCTCAATGTGCTTGAGATCAAAAATCACCAGCACCGTGATCTGGTGTCATCAGGCATTGTGGCAATATTTGGCAAACTCTATGCGGATAGCTGGGGCCCCAGACTCGAGTATATTTTGAGAAATACGATACTCACACTCCTTGAGCTTCCCTCAGCGACTCTCCCTGATGCGATGAAGCTGCTCGGAGATAAAAAATGGAGAGACAAGCAACTGCTCCTCGTCAAAGATGAAGTTCTGTTGGATTTTTGGAGAAAAGAATTTGACATGTACACAGACAAGCTTCGTACAGAGGCTATATCCCCTATTCAGAATAAAATAGGTCAGTTTGTCCAGTCGCGTATGATTCGTAACATCATTGGTGTCACGAAGTCCTCGATTGATCTCCAGTCGATCATGGATGAAGGAAAGATATTGATCCTAAATCTTTCTCAGGGCAAGCTTGGAGAGGATAATGCGGCACTTCTGGGAGCCATGATCATCACTCAGATCCAACTCGCTGCTATGAATCGAGCGTTTATCAAGGAAGAAGACCGAAAAGACTTCTTTCTGTATGTAGATGAGTTCCAAAACTTTGCCACTACTTCGTTTATCAAGATCCTTTCTGAAGCACGTAAATACAGACTTGCTCTAACTCTCACCAATCAGTACATTGAACAGCTTGATGAATCGATCCAACAGGCAGTATTTGGGAACGTCGGGACACTCATCAGCTTTGTCATGGGGAGCCGAGACGCAGAGATATTCTCAAAGGAGTATGCGAGCATGTACACCCCTGCAGACCTCGTAAATCTTGGCAAATTCCAGATCATCCTAAAGCTGTGTATTGATAATATGACCTCCACCCCTTTCCCTGCCAAAACACTGGCGCTGCCAGACCTGAAGAATGATAACGCAGAAAAGATCATCAAACTCTCGAAAGAACGCTACGGAAGGTCGTTGACTGAGGAAAAATAGAGTGGTGACGCCAAACAAAGTGCAGAATAAATACCACTACGCATTTTCTCGTTTTTGAAAGCGGCTTTTGAGGTAACTCAGACAAATCCCCACGAGTGAAATGCCGAGTGCCTTTATACTGGCCGAATTGTGGCCTTGAAGGTAAGAGATAAACCCAGAGGGGATACTCTCTCGCATAGATTTGAATCTACGATAGAGCGTGAAAATCATCACTACCATGGCTATCAGCACAATAAAGCAGGAAACGAAAAAGCTAATTCCCAGAATGTAAAACGCTGTTTGCAAATCCATAATTTTGAAGGAAAAAGTACTAAAAGTCCTTAATTCAGGCCGCATCCTGCATCTTTTCGACTTTGATTTTTGGCTTCAGGACTTTTTTTGCTTTGTCGGTCTTTTTTTCCTCTGTTTCCCATTTTGCAAGAAGACTAGAGGTGAGCTTCTCAACGTAATGTGTGCCTGCTTGTACCTTTGAATTCACTTCAGCTACAGTCTGATTCACGAGTTTAGTAAATTTTTCTTTATCAAATGTCTCGAGTTGCCCCTTGAGTGCATCTATTCGTACGACAAGTTCTTTTTTGGATTCCGCAATCAGCCTGCTCCCTTCAACAGTGGCTTCGCCAAATATCTCTCGAGCTTTGTCGTCAAGTGTTCCTTCTTCTGTCATTTTCTTGATCTTTTGAAATGCTCCCTCAGCCTTTTTGCGATTTTCTTCTCCAGTGGTTGGAGTGAGGAAAAATGCAGCAAGTGCGCCGCCAATGATGCCAAGAGCCAAACCAATCGAAAACTTTGATGAATTATCCTGATTTGACATAAGAATAAATAAAACTACTAAAGGCTACTATGAGCAGTCTACTCTACTCTGCCCGTGCAGTCAATGCATTTTTTTGATGTGCAAGAGACATACTCACATGCGCTCATTCTCAGACCAAATTGAGGTAAAATACACTTCATATGTCTTCAAATCTTTCCATAGCTATTGTCGGTCTCCCAAATGTGGGCAAGTCAACGCTTTTTAATGCGCTGCTCAAAAAGCAACTCGCGCTCGCTGCCAACTATCCCTTTGCCACCATTGAGCCTAATATTGGCGTAGTTGAGGTGCCAGACTCCAGACTCGCAATACTTGCAAAGATTGTCAATGCGGCAAAGATAGTGCCAGCAATCGTGGAGTTTTATGACATTGCAGGGCTTGTAAAGGGTGCCTCAGAGGGAGAGGGTCTCGGAAATCAGTTCTTGAGTCACATTCGTGAAACGTCAGCCATCGTATATGTATGCAGATTATTTGAAAATAAAGATATTATCCATGTGTACGATTCAGTAGATGCACATAGAGACCTTTCGATAGTCGAAAGTGAGCTTATATTCGCTGATCTGCAAACACTGCAAAAACAGAATGATCGCAAGCCGCCTGTACTCCCACCTAGTATGTCTTTGAAGCTCACTCCAGAGCTATGGAAAGAAACACTTACCAAACTGATAAGTCATCTAAACGCCGGCAAACCCCTGCGTACACTTCAAATGACCGAAGAGGAAGCGCTCATTGCAAAGATGCTTAGCCTACTCACTACTAAACGCGCCATATATGTATACAACCTTTCAGAGGCTCAGCTAAAATCCTACCAGAACAATTCAGGCGACTTCATAAGAGAATACAAACTCGAAGTAAACGCAAATGAGTCGGTATTTCTGAATGCAAAGCTCGAGTCGGACCTCGCCTCCTTTAGTCCCGAGGATGCTGCAATGCTTCTGGAAGAATACCATCTAAGCCTGTCTGGTCTTGATCTACTCATCCGGCAAGCATACAAAACACTTGGGTTGATCTCCTATCTGACTGCAGGAGAGATCGAGGTCCGTGCATGGACTATTCCCGATGGTGCAACAGCAGTTGAAGCAGCTGGAGTGATCCATACCGATTTCATCAAAAACTTCATAAAGGCCGAGATCGTATCCATGGACAATTTTGTAAAGTACTCCGGATGGTCAAAAAACCGAGAGCTTGGCAACGTCGCTCTGGTAGGCAAAGAACATGTCATGAAAGATGGGGATATCGTAAACTTCAAGATAGCCAACAACTAAGACCTCATACTCATTAGTACAGATATATTGAGTCTTACTAGAGCATAGATTTAGATCGTCCAGATAAGATTTATATACTCCCCTGCTGTATATTAACACTGAGATCATCTTGTATATACAATCGATCATACGCAGCTCCGAAGTACACGAGTACACCGTTACCCTGTGATTTTTAAAATCTACTATTGGTCTTGAGAGTATTCTCACGAGCTGCGCAACCGAACTACCTTCTCGAGACAGTGTGGGAAGTGGATTTATGGTCAGGAGTGCGAGAATCTCCAATCACATGCTCTTTGTGCGTGATTCTTGAAGTGTGGGAATCAGCTTGCTCATGCGAAATACTTGTGAAGTCCGTTCAAAAGTATCACAGATTCTTCCATACAAAGCCTTGTTGTGTATAGCAATAAATCCAGTAATTGTGGCTATATGATCCTTATGTTTTAGGTCAAAGCTATAGAGAGCCCCATCATGAGTAAAAACTAAATATCCAACCTCATTTCTGGATATGATGCAGGAGGTAGATGGCTTTCTGCGAAGGGCTAATCCATCAAGTAGAACACCTGGCATAGAGGTAGTTATTTCTAGTCCAAATTTCTTTGAAAAAGATACCTTTGTGCCTATTTTTTCGATTGAAATACATGCTTTTGGGGCTTTAGTACAAAACTTTTTGTCTGCAAATTCTCCTTTGGGGCTCTGCATATGGTACATATAGTCATACTATATGATTTTTTTGTAGAATGCAAGGGCTTTTTATGTTTCCTTTTGTGTAGTGAAAAGGGTGAAGTAGAGAGTCCCCCACCACCTCAGAGCACTCATGCCATGGAAGACAAATCCTTGCCAGCCATCAAGAAACCCTACATGTCGTATATAGGTGTTTAAAAATGTATAAATGGGAAGCACCGCAAGTCTTGTTATAGTAGAAGCAAATGACTGAATCATACTTTGCTCTGCACTACTGGATCTGCGAAGACGTGACGCTTCTGCTTTACAGTATCGTATCCACCGTGCAAAGTATCTTTTCCAGGTAGGGTCAGAGTAATGATTCAAGGGGTTATCGAGGGTGCCTAGCCAAGCAGAGTCCTTTCGGACTGAGTTATCTACAGGCTCGACATTTTCATGCACATCTTTGCAGGGGAAATACATTGATCCTCTTTGGTATAGTCTGATGGTGTAATCAGGATACACTCCTCCCTTCATCAAAAATCTGCCAAGGAAAAAATTTTTCCGGGAAATTTTATACGCGAGAGTTTGAGACTTTGAATCATGTATCTTATGAAGGATCTCATCTTGCAATGCCTGTGTAACCTCCTCATCAGCATCAAGCTGTAGAATCCATTCACCGTGTGCCTCATCAAGAGCCTTTTGCTTCATACGGTGAAACATGATCGGGTCGTTGGGTACAGAAATGATGTGGATCTTGGGGCCCCTATTTTGGAGCCAATTGAGGGTGCCATCGGTCGATCCCCCATCAACTACAACGAGTTCATCTACCCAATCATAGGTCGAATCAATCGCATATTTGAGGTTGGAAAACTCGTTGTATAGAGCGATACAGAGGGAAATTTTCATGATATACTAATACAAGTGTAAACAAGTCTCTTGACTGTGTCTATTATACCCTAACTGATATGAAGCTTCTCACTGTTCCAGATCCTATTCTCTACCAAATCGCTGATGTGGTCACTGCCTTTGACTCAAAACTGATGGAAGAAGTTGCTGGGATGAAGAAAGTGCTCATCGATGCACATGACCCCGAAGGGGTCGGTTTAGCAGGCAATCAGGTAGGCCTCCTAAAACGTATCTTTCTGATGCGCCTCACTCCGACAAGCACTATCGAGGTTTGCATAAATCCACAACTTTCTCATCGTAAAAAAGATCCTCCTCGCACCTCTAAAGCAAGTGATGACGAACCCCTCGAAGGCTGTCTCTCGGTCCCCCGCATCTGGGCGCCAGTGATCCGCGATTGGGAGGTAACTATGGATTGGCAAGATGAACAAGGAAAACCAAAAAGAGATGTCTTTACTGGCTTTGCATCAGCAGTGATTCAGCACGAGATCGACCATTTAGATGGCATACTCTTTACAAAGCGTGCTATGGAGCAGGGTGCAACGATCTATGAAGAGCGTCGCAAAAAGCTCTATCCTGTGGAGATATAGTCAAGACCAAATGCTCATCTGAAATCTACAGTCTGCAAATAACGGAAATACGTATTTGAATATTGAAACTTATTATTAACTCACCTTACGCATACCGCATATGTCATTGCGAGGAGGAGCCCTTAGGCGACGACGTGGCAATCCCATGCATCGGGAGATTGCAACGTCGCTCCCTAGTGAATGTTCAAGTCTAGCTCCTCGCAATGACATACATCAAGGCATGATGGGACACGTGCGTAAGGTGAGTAATTAACTATTGCCCTTTATGCAGATACAGGCTGGTACTTTGCTATCATGACCTTTGGGGTGCGACCCTCAGCGACGTCTTTTTTGACACGCTTGAGAGCGCTCGCGCTGATGCGGACTTGTTTGCGCATACCATCGACTAGGATGGTAACTGGTTGGAGATTTGGCTTAAAAATACGATTGGTTTTGGGGGCTCTTTTCTTCCAGCGTCCTCCTGCCACACCACGATGGTGAGTATGAGATCGACCGTAGAGATTGCCTTTGCCAGTGATAAAACAGCGTGCCATAAGGGTAAAATCAAATATCCGAAGCCATATGGTATCATGAGTTTGTTGTTTTTTCAAATGTTTACAACTTATGCTGTCACAAATCCTTCAAAACCCCCTCTTTGGACTCATTTACGGCCTCATTTACCTCTCTGTCCTTATCCTCACTATCACTATCCATGAGTTTGCTCATGCAAAGACTGCTGACTCTCTCGGAGACCCCACCCCGCGCCTCCAAGGTCGCATCACGCTAAACCCTCTGGCACATCTGGACCCTATCGGGAGTCTCCTCATGATATTTACCGGCTTTGGCTGGGGTAAAGCGGTGCAGTTTGACCCCTATAACCTCCAAGACCCGCGCCGAGACGGGATGAAGATCGCGTTGGCAGGACCGCTCACAAACATCGTCGCAGCTGTGTGCACCTCACTCCTATTGCACCTCCTCGTCTCATTTGACATACCGGGGAGCAAACTATTTTCACTCATAGGCCAAATCATCATCCAGGTAAACCTCTCTCTCGCCTTTTTTAACCTCATCCCTATTGAGCCATTGGATGGATTCAAAATCGTGTATGGACTGTTGGGCGAGGAGCAGGCTGAGCAATGGGCTACACTGCGACCCTATGGCCTCTATTTTCTCATTTTGATCAGTTTCCCTATACTCGGACCCACGGCGCCCATCGGCATATTCTTGACCCCCTTGATTAGATTTTTTACCACACTCCTCACGTAAAATAACAGGGTGGAAACTCAGCTGTACGGTTGGGAGCTATTGTCCTGCGCAGTTCGCACGAATGTAGTCCGCAGTGTCACAGCCCTTTCCAAAGAAGGATTTGATGACATCACAATCAGTGCTTGGACAACTACTCGCTTCGGTAGGCTCAGGAGTGAGGACTTCTTCGATTGGATCGGGAGCTGGAGGTTCTTCTGCTTTTGCGGGGGCTTTTTTAGTGACAAACGTCCATGGATTGCCGGCATCATCAAAGACCTTCTCGCCTACTTTGATATGAAAATAGTACGTGGTAGCAGCACGCAGCAAACTGAGATCTAGACCGTGGGAACGATTCGGCGATGCTTCTGGAGCGATAAGCGCCAATGCAGTGGGGCTTGTCCCATATTCTACATACCCTTGGTTTTCGATGGCGGTAGTCCAATCCAAACGAGCTGAGTTATCAGTGATCTTGCTCACCACCAACTCCTGTGGTGCATCGTTGCTGGCTTCGACAAATACTCCTGAAAAATATGCAGCGGAGCCTGCGATCAAGAGCATGAGGGAAAGTCCCAAACCTACTCCAACACCGAGCCACTTGTTGTACTTATGCGGGCGAAATGTATCAAGCGTCGCGACTTTTGTAGTGTTCATGTGAAGTCAATTATATACATATTTGCGGAGTAACGTGCCCAACGCGACAAAGAGTCCACCAAAGATCATCACATGAATCGTATCCTCCACTGCTCCACTCTGAGGGAGTCTCGTGGGGGGGGTCGTATATGCACTTCCTCCAGGCGCATATGGCTGACCAGCTCCTGGCTGGACTACAGTAGCTGTTGGTACCGTCGAAGTTGGCGTGACGCTCCCGGGGGCAGGAGTTGGAGTAGGCGCTCCTGCAGTGCCCACGCTGATCCCTAGGATTTGTGCGCCTGTTGAAGCACAATCGATTGCATTTGAGGCAGTAGTTGCATTTACAATCAACTTAGAGGTGGGATTTGCTGTGTTTGAACAGAGAAATTTTAGCTGACTTGTGCCAGATTTCTTTAGCTTCATATTTGTGTATGCAACAGTGCCACTGCCTTTTTTACCAGCTGTACCTTCTTGGAGAGCAGTGAGAGTCAGGGTGCCCGGGGTAGAAGTGCTTTGTGAAACGTCCTTGAAAAAATCTCCTCCTTCAGTTGTAAGTATCTCAATCGCACTCGCGTCATACGTGATTTTCACGTCAGCACTAATGACCGCATCAGTCGTGCTGATCATGGTACCTATTTTGATCGTATCTCCCACATTTCCATTTTTTGAAATTGCATCAAAAGAGAGTGAGTTGACAGCAAATGCATGTACGGGAAGAGTCAAAAAGGCAATTATTACAAGCAAAAAAGTAGATAAAAAGATGCCTTTCGTATACATATGATGGATTCAGTTTAGCATGAAAGAGATCGTGATGTCAATGAGAAGTGGACCGCAATAGGGATAAATTCAAAAATAAAAAATCAAAAGGTAAAATTGTGTAAATGCTATGCATGGCAAAACGAATTCCCTCACATCTTGCGCCCGCAGGAGGGAGTTTAATGCAACACCCTTGAAAATTGGAACTTATGAATTATTTGGAATTTGCGGATTTGGAACTTGGGGTTTGTTTTAGGCATATCACTCAGGTTGAACTGTCGCGCTCACACCCATGAGACCTGTGGATGATGACATATCGTTTAAGATCATCTTGCTCTTCTCAGCGCCGATGGATTCAACTGCTGCGGCAGTGAGGGATCCATCCTCAAGTGGATTGAGTGTTAAGGTGACTACGGGTTGAGTCGAATAAATTTGTATTTCATCTTTGACATTGAGCTTTTTTACGGCAATCAATGATATGTATCCTGGTTTGAGTACCTTTATGACATCGAAGTCCGCTGACTCGATCGAGGCAACTTCAAAGGGCACTCCTTCGATTGAGATAAGCGCATCAAAGCCCTCGACGGTACGCCCCTTCGAATCTCCATAGAGCATGAGAGTGAGTGGGGAGATCTTGGTGACTCGGTCGGTACCAGCACTTGACTGGAGTCGGAATGTAGCAGTAGCCTGAGGCTTCACCGCAACACGTGTATCTGAGAGAGCTGCCGATGGAGGAGAAAAATATCTATCACGCTGTACTTGATTTATGAGCACGAGAGTCATAGCACTCAACAACACAAAGGCGATGAGGAGGATGCCTCGATACAAATGCCGATGTGGGTGTGGTTCTGAGATGGGATACATAGATATGTTATAACTCATCAACATTGTTCACGAGGTTTGAGATCGTCAGCACATAGTCCTGCGTGTCTATCACCCCATCCATGTTGATATCCCCGACCCGGAGCGCTTCGGGATCTTCTGAGGGGATTTTTTTGCGAATATAGGTAAAGTCAGTAGAGTCTACCACAGTGTCCTGTTTGCCGTTGATCGAGAGATCTCCAGCAGGCAAATACACTTTGGAAAAATCAAAGTTATTTAGGCCGAGCTTCAGCTCGATGATCCCTGCATTCACCTGTGGACAGGTATAGGTCGAGTCAGGCTCTGTCTTGCCCTTGTTTGGCTCAGGGGAACAAAAGCGTTTCGTCAGATGTTTGCTCGCCTTTACGAGGATCTTGTATCCTTTGCCTGGCTTCAAGATCTTTGGATCAAACGTCGCCGTCCCCTCAAACATCCCATCACCCACAGATACAAACTCATTCACCACTGCGTCTGTCGTTTTGGCGAGGGCAGTAGTGCCTACTCCCCCACCGACAGATACTGCTACCTTGAGCTTGTTATATGGCAGCTCACGCTCGGTCATCACACCTTGTGGTCTGATGCGCAGACGGATCGATACCCGATCAGCCGGCACCGTCGCATCCGTGCCGGGGGTAGGAGTCGCATTAAAACCTCCAAGGGGATTCCCAGTGGGGCCACCAGGCATTGGAGTGATAAGGAATGCAAGTAAACTGGTGCTATAGCTACATGTGGTCTTATTTACACATTGCGCTGTCAATGCGGTGAGCATAGCGGGTACATTTATACCTGCTCCTGCAAGTGATACGAAGAAATCTCGTATATTACCTGCTTTTGTCAGCGCTTCAGAGAGCATCGCGGCAGTACAGTTACCTGCTGTAGTGCCTACTACACAGCTGATATCGATGGTCACGATGATGTCATTTGGATCCTTTGGGGTAAGAGCGATCTTAAACTTTACACTTCCTCCGGTCACCTGCACAGTGACTTCAACAGGATCTAAGTTGGATAAAGCAGCACTCGAAGTGGCGCCAGGAGCAGTAAGCCCACCACTCGCTCTTGTTCCCGCCGCACCTCCACCACTCACAGACTTTTGAAGCGAGCGAATATAGAGATCTGTTTCAGCACGAGACATACCTTTATATGTTATATCACCTATTTTGACATCTTGGCCTTGAACACCATCTGCTTTCGCATACTCTTTCTCATATCTTCCAATCAATCCCATATCTCGTTCGTATTGGACTTGGAGTGGATTATTTTTGATTCGGGCATCATCAGCATCATTAGCTCTCCCACGAAGACCCATATCCCGTTCATATTGCTTTTGACATTCATCACTAACATATCCATTCCCACACACTGCTCTGAGCCCTCCCTCACTCGCAGATAAACTAGTCGGATCATATGCAGTCTGTTTTATCTTGATCTTTTGTATGCGACTCACATATACAGCCAGCACAGTCACAACCACTGAGAGTACCATGATCGAGATGAGCAGTAGTTTGTTGAAGCGCATAGGAAGCCACAAATTAGATCACCTTGAGCATCCGGAACAGCACAAAGCTGATAAAGTAAAAGAGTACTACCTGAAAGATCTGCAGATAGATCGTGCATAGCACGGCGGCAAAGGCGACCATAAAGAACGCCTCGTTGTGGATGGCAGGCAAGAGACCCTTCGTAAAAAGGATAAGGATGGTGATCGTAAAGAGATCTTTAATGTTGAAGAACGGCACCGTAGTCCAGCCGAGGTACATGCCGATACTGAGCATGACAGTAAGGAGAACGAGAAAAAGCTCTTTGGTATCAAAGTAGAACGGACCGATATACATGAGTTAAATATAATCAACTCTCGTCACAGATGCAAATCAATTTTTGATTTTGTCTGTCATCCCTGTACTAGTCAACTAATTCGATGACAAAAGCAGATCATATACTACTACTGTCATTCCGGCGAAGGCCGGAATCCATGTATCCTGCCTTTGGATCCCCTTGTTCAAGGGGATGACGGCAAAAGACAAAATCTGCGCCACATATACTCACTGTCTCGCTGCCACTGGCGCGAGGCCCGTATACGTCTGACCCCCAATCGTGACCGATCGCTCGCGGAACTCGACCCCAGACTCGTAGTGATAGTAGATGACATGCGCGCCGACGTCCTCCTTCTCATACACTCCCTCACTCTTTTCAGAGTAGCCCAGATCAGCCAGCTGCGTCCGTCGCTCGGCGACCGCTGACTGGGTATTTTGGTTTGGCTCGGGAGGTGGCGGGAGCTGAGCAGTGTCGATCGCTACCGGCGCCGCAGGAGTGGCGGGTGAGGTGAACGTGCTCCCCGGCTGCTGAGCTGGTTGTTGAGCGATCTGCTTCGTATCCTCCACTCGCGGAGGAAGATTTCGACGTGATCCGGTCAGACCGTTGATATAGTCTGCCACCTCCTCAGGGAGGTCAGCGAGATAGCGGAGGTTCAACGTCGGCGAGTTTGGGAAAAATATTGTACTCGTCAGGAGGCGCGACAGGAGGAGCGCGACTATCATCACGCCGACGACTTTGAGACGATATAGGGTACGTGTGCTCATAGGTTTGGATCGAGAAATACTCCTCCGTTACACGAGTTTGTGCGACTCACACAGATAGGCTTGGCTGGATATGATTTGTCTACCATCACATCGACTCGTACGGCACGCCCCTCGATCGTCGAAAGCGTCGCAGGCACACAGCTGAGGCCGCCAAAATCATAGCAGAGGTATCCCGACGACCCATACGATTGCAAGATCGAAATAATGCTCTCTGGGGCAGTCTGCGCCTGGACACCAAAGAGGGTGAGAGGTTTGAGACCGGTGCGACTTGTGTTTGCCGTAACGACAATCGATTGATTGACCGACTCAAGATTCTTTTCTATCATCTTTATAGCCTCTCTCAAGATCGCATTGCGTATGCCGTGGCCTGAGATCGGACTAGTAAGACTATCAGCATCATCTTTCGGCGGATTACAGTCTCCCTCTTTGACACTACCTTTGCAATAATTCGGCCCATAATTTCTTGTATTGTAGTGAAATCCATCTTTGGTCATGTGACCTACTTTGATGTACTCACTCGTATCAACATAAGGGATTTTCTTTTCATCAGCCACTGCGATAATTGCTGCATTTATTGCCTCTGCTGTTTCTTTTCTACCAGTTTCAGTACGAAAGTCATTGATAGTTTGGAGTATGGGGATAACCTTATATTCAAGCAATTTATCGACGATCGCTTTCAGATTTGTTTTAAACAGTTCAACACTGAAATTATCCGAATCTTTTAAGCCAATGAGTATAAGTGCATACTTGAAATCAGTATAATTTACACTATTGTTATCAATATCTTTCTCAAGCCTAAGTTGATTCATAAGATTGCCAGTGCTCCACTCACCCTTGGCAATTTTTTTGTACTCAATCTTGTTCGATTGATTTGATTTCCATGTCATTTCTACTCTACCAAAATTCTCGTTTGCTGTGTTGCTGTCTCCGAGTAGTAGTATGCGAGTTCTAGTCTGAGTAGCACCTCCAGATACAATTTTTTTTACATTTGCAATCGCTCTGTCAATCATGATGATGCTGTCTTGAACAGTATTTAGTTGCACCACTGGTCCAGGAGTAATCGTGGCGGGAGTTCCTGGTGCTGCAGGATCTGCAGGAGCTGCGGGAGCTCCTGGTGCAGCAGGCTGGGGTTGGTTCTGAGCGGGCTGGACTGCTGAGGGAGTTTTTTTATCCCCTTCTATGGTCATGACAGTACTTGCTTCAGAACTCCAAAAAAGTCCAGAGTTGAGTGGAAGGAGCGCTCCTTTGTCGCGAAGGGCGACTTTGATATTGCCATTTGCGGTGCCAATGACCTCCTCTATGCTCACCTCTGGCATACATGTACGACCAAATTCTTTATTTGCTTTGTCATATCTTCGCCTGATTTCTGGATCGACTGTGATCCCGGTGATGTAGAGATCATATCCTCCCCCTCCATCAATTGGACGATCGTTGCGGCTGTTTGCGATGCGTATACCATCAGCTTCGATACTCATCACCATGCCAAAGATTTTGGTGCCATTGAGTATCCTCCACCCGCTAAACGGAACTCTAACTTGATCTCCCTTAGCAGCAGGTATCTCGGCGATCTGACCTGCGGGCTTGCCTTCACTGAGATCAGGTGCATGCATAGATGTGACTTTGTAGAACTTTATCCCTGTATCTTTTCCCGTGATTGTGTTCAGTCGAGGCTGTGCACCCGAGTCGCCTTTATTTTTCACATCAATCTTTGCATCGATAACAGCTGTAGCACTTTTAAAGATCTCGCCTATTTTGTTGAATCCATCAGTCGTTACCTCTGCTTGAGTAAAAACACCACCTTCTGTCTGGCCGAGTCTATCAGGTGGATTAAATGGGCAGTTGGGATTATTTCCAACTACGTTTCTCAGACTTGTCATATCACCATCCTCACTTTTTGCAATAGGTGGGTTTTGCTTCGTAGTCGACAGCGCGATCCAAGTATTGGTACCTTGGATGAGGAGCATGATAGAGATCATGCCAGCCACGAGGATCAGAGACTCAAGTATTGGCTGTTGGCGAAGTGGATGCATCGAGATAAATGTAGCAGATATACACATCGCGTGCAACAGTGCAAATACCTATATGGTAGGTCATAACGCCCCCTGAGGTTCATACTGCCTATCTCCGCTTCACACCACATCACTACTGCTTGCATTTATACAAACGCCTACTATAATCAACTCATTGCTATGACAATGTTTAAACGCATCTCAATCAACGACCTACCTGATCTATTGACCCTCAGAGAGGTATCACAAGTACTTCGGGTCTCTACACTGACCCTCAAGCGTTGGGGAAAAAGTGGAAAGCTTCCTGCTATCCGTATCAATACTCGCGGCGATCGTCGCTTCAAGCGCGAAGAGGTGCTCAAAGTCCTCGGTGGCTAAGAGCTCCTCCCATACATCAGGTATACTTCACCCATGATCATCGTCGGACTCGGCAATCCTGGACCAAAGTATGCTCACCATAGACATAACATAGGCTATATGTTTGTCGACTCGCTCCTCTCTCCTTCTGACTCATGGCGCGAAGACACGCGCTCACGATCTCAAGCGGTCGAGCACACGGGGACGACCTATCTCAAATCGTTGACCTACATGAATGAGTCTGGCATCGCAGTCGGGAGCTATCTGAAAAAACACTCCCTCTCCCCCACCTCACTCGTCGTAGTTCACGACGATCTTGATTTCCCTGTCGGTCAGTGGAAACTCTCCCTCGGCAAGGGCCCACCACTCCATGGCGGACTGCTCTCAATCGAAGAACATCTAAAAACGAAAGAGTTTTGGCGACTCCGGATCGGTGTCGATGCGCGCGATCCTGAAAATAGGATCCCGGGCATCGACTATGTGTTGCAGAACTTTGTCGGGGATGAGCTTGCTCGCATCAGCAGAGAGTTTCCTGCTATGAATGAGGCGCTGGATGAACTGCGAAGGAAGGGGTAATCGTAATAGTCAATTAATTCGATGACGATCCATGTCTAGTCATTCTGATCCGCCCTGGGCGGAGAAGAATCTGCTTGCTGATGAGATCTTTCCCCGCCGAATCGGCGGGTCAAGATGACTTAAAGAATGAATTAAGAGAATTCATTGATACGTTCTCAGTTTCCAGCTGAGAGTTGTCAATTCTCCATTGTCAATTATTAACTCTTTTCCCATATGTTCCGATACTCCTCCACCATGCGTGTGGCAGAAAACTGTGACTGTATGAGGAGGCGGGATCGCTTCATCATGTCAGCCCATACTGAGGAGGTGCCCGCTACGTACTGGCTCCAGAGTGGTATGATTTGGTCTTCGAGTAGTTGGTAGATGTCACTCGACACTGAGTTATCTCCGAGCTCCCAGCCGATGCTGTTCATATCAACCTCTGCCATCCACCCATCACCTGTCGAGAGCGTGAGGCTCCCATTGAGTGATGCCTTCATACCGCTCGTTCCACATGCTTCGAGTCCGACGACGGGGGTATTCAGCCATACATCAGCTCCCGCTACGAGAATTCGTGACACATCGGGATTGTACTCGGGGAGATAGGTCATGAGACCGTTGAGTTGGTTTGAGGATAGGAGAAGGATCTGGTGTAGCGCATCATTTGCCCACGCATCTTGGGGATGAGGCACTCCTGCTATGATGACGCGCACAGGTACAGGTGACGACGTCAGGATTTTTTTGAGTCTCTCAATGTCTTCAAAAAGTGCAAGTGGACGCTTGTATTGGATGAGGCGCCTCGACCAACAGATAGTGAGTGTTTGGGGCTCCCATACAATCCCACTTTTTTGCGCAATATAGCTCAACATCCTCTTTTTTGTTTCTCGTCGTTGGGTGGCAAGCTCCTCTACCGAGGTGAGACTATCCCATGAAGGGATGTGAATACCATTGGTCACAGAGACAGGGTGCGCAGAAGGGTATTGAGTTGATAGCTTTGCCGTATGCAGCCGACTCACCCCATTCATCACGCGACTTTTTTTAATGGCAAAATGAGTGAGTGAAAACGTGTCTTTGTACTGACAGGCGCCGTCAGCTATAAACTGCTCAAGATTGAACGATTTGTTCTCATAGGCATATTTCACAAACATCTGCCGCATGAGCGAGCTTGCGTACATATGATTGCCCTCGGGGATCACGGTGTGATTCGTGAATACGACATGGCTCTCAGCTGGTGTTTCCAGACTCAAAAATACTGCGTGCCCCTCATTCATATGGTATGTCTTGACAGGAAGATTCAGAGCTTTCACGAGCCGGACTCCACCGATGCCGAGTATGAGCTGCTGTGCGAGTCGAATCTGGATATCTTGGTCATACAAATAGTATGAAATCGACTGATCTTCAGTGTTATTTGTGTGCAAGAGAGTATCCAGTAGATACACTTTTATTTTTTTACAGCGATATTCCCAGACACGGCAATATACAGTGTTGTTGTTTACGGGTACTTCAATGTGCAGCTCCTTCCCTGATGCATCCTGCACGAGTGTCAACCCTTTTGATTCTGGCGTGTGCCACTCGTACTTTTGGGCAAGGTATCCTTTGTAGTAGTAGAGCCCAATACCAATCAAGTCGAGGTCTTCATCTGCGGCTTCACGGATCATGTCACCTGCGAGTATGCCAAGTCCGCCGGCATATGTTTTGAGGTTTGAATCCAGCGCAAACTCGGTACAAAAATAGGCGATCATGTATCCAGTTTAGAGGTATGTTGCGCGGAATACAAGGAGAAGGGCAAGTCGCTAGTTAATAAAGTTTGTAATGCTATAAGGTTTATAATGCTCAGAGCTTTATAGCATGATGGCTTTATAGCATGATCTGTCCTCTTTACTGATTTGTCTCGAGCTTGTGCCCTTGATAGTGGAGGTATTCGTGCTCACTATTTACGAAACGCTGCATCTTGCCTGTGCGCATCCACTCAAACGAGGTCGCGACTATGTCGTGATATAGATCAACTGCAAGTTTCTTTTTGGTGGCTGTTGCTGGAGATGATATAGTCGATTGGAGTAATGCATATGCCCCTGCTTCTATCATCTCGATGTGCCACCAGGGCTTTGCACAAGCCCACCAGTATTGACAGGAAAATAATGCTTTATCAAGCAGTTTTTGCGAGCGTTCATCGTGAGGGATCGCACAGGCAAGACGCGTGAGTTTCCATTGCATCGTATGAATCTCATTGGTGGAATCTGCCCAACGTACAAATGGGGTGCTGATGCTGCGCTTGCGGTCGAGGATGGTCCATGAGCTTTTACGGGGAGATATCACTGATGTATCATGATCCTTTTGCATCAGCTCTGACAGTGTGTACAGCTTCACTTCAGGCGATCGATAGAGCTCTTCGAGGAACTTTTCGTATCCCTTGCGATGATGGCCAAATGTCTCTCCGTCTAGGGCTATGACCGTGTATCCGTCGCACAAATCGTCACACGTGCGAGGTTTCTCAATTGACTTTAAAAGATGCTTTGCAGACTGTATCTTTCCCGCTGCAAGCGCATAGCTCAGATCTCTATGGCGAAACACATAATGCATACCGCGTTTATCTGCGTAGTTTCGGTGATGGACCGGCACTCCACGTTTACTTCGCTCATCAAGTGCAATCCACTGGTACCCCATCTCTTGGACAAGTTTTGAAAGGTGTGGGACAAACGCCATCTCAGGCGGGAAAAACCCTCTCAATTGTATGTCTTTTGACAGATACTTGTATACGAGATCTTCGTGAAGTTTGATTTGTCGGATAATCTGTGCATCAGGCAGCTTGGGCAAAAATGCATGATACGCGCTGCTTCCGGTGAGCTCTACTCTCCCGGAGAGTGCCAGCGTGCGTATTTTGACTAATAGATCTTCGTAGCCACTTTTTGCCCACATACTCAACAAACAGCCAGATATATTCAGCGTGATGCGTACAGATGGATGGTGTATAAGGCCCTCTATGACAGGGATATATGCTTCACGAGAAACACGATCGAGGACTTCCTTTTTTTGAAAGGGTGGCTGATAAAAATGTAGGAAGACGCCCAAGTTGGTGATCTTCATAGATGTAGGGCTAGTATACCAGATAGACACACTTTAGCTTGTCAGAGAGGTGTAAAGATATAGATTGATAATGCTATCACGCAGTAAAGCTACAAAGCCCTGAGCATTATAAACCTTATAAACACTACAAACTCTAGCATTATGAAGCAGTTTCCCTTTTCAGGTCGTGTATGTGACAGATTTATACCACTCGAGATACTTTTTTGCCGAATGTTCCCACGATGAGTCATAGCGCAGGCAGTTTTCGACTATTTTGTACCAATGCACCTTGGTCGCATAATACACCTGCGCCTCAATGATGGCCCCGTAGAGCGCCCATGGAGTCATACTTTGAAACGAAAATCCATTTCCTCGCCCGGTGCCTGGGTTAAAATTTGACACGACATCGTTCAACCCACCTGTGCGTCGTATGATCGGCACTGCACCATATCGCATAGCTTCCAGCGCGACGATTCCCCCTGGCTCAAATGAGCTGGCTATGAGCATGACATCCGCTCCAGCAAAGATATGACGGGGTGTTTGAAAATCTGCCACCAGTTTGATTCCAATCTGCTTGGTAAATTGGCGCTTATATTTGATAAGCTGTTGACAATAGTGCTCATCACCACGACCAATGACGATGATTTGAATATCCTTGCGCTCTCGTAAGAGGTTTGGAAGCATCTCGAGTATGAGATCCCATCCCTTTTGTGGCGCAATTCTGCCAACCGATCCTATGAGAAACTTGGTTTCATCCGCAGGCAGACCAAACATCTCCTGCACGTGCCGTTTGTTCGCTGACTTTGCCTGGACAAACTGGTCTGGGGAAAAGTTTTTATAAATATGTTTATCTGTCACAGGATCAAATTCCTCAAAATCAAGACCATTGATGATGCCAATGAGTTTTTTTTGATGGGTGTTTAGCGGCACCTCCAGCCCTTCTGCATACTCAGGAGTTAGTACTTCACGGGCGTGTGTGGGACTCACGGTGTTTACCCCATCAGCATAGATGACTCCACGCAAGAGCGCATTTTGCCTTTGCAACGCAGGACTCTTGAGCGAAGCTAAGAACTTCTTGCCGTCGTCTTTCGAGGCATCGAGGGTGTATCGAAAATCGTAGTTTCCCTGATACGCGAAGTTGTGAATGGTAAATATGATATGGGTGTTTTTCAAAAGTGACTTGTAGCGCGGACTCCGTTTTGCCCAGTCGACCAAATAGCCCGTGTGCCAATCATGACAATGTATCACGTCGGGAAGCCAGGAGTCTGGATCAACTGAGCGCGTATATAAAAGCCATTCCAAAGCACCCTTGCATAGCAATGCAAACCGTATATGGTCGTCGGTATATCCAAATACATTTGCCCGGAGCTCGAAATACTCTTTATTCTCGAGAAAATATGTCATTGAATCGTAGTTGTTTTTGCTGGACATGACATTGCAGATGAGTGCACGAGCTGTATCGTCATTCTCTATCTTGACAGTTGCAAGGGGAGGTTTTTTGTCGTCCTCAAGCGGCACTCGAAGCCAGTGGGTGATCAGTTCAATTTTCTCTGTTTTGGCTATCTTCGTGTCACCATATTTAGGAGTAAATACACGGACATCTAAGCCGAGTTTTTTTTGTGCCTTGGGCAAAAAATACATCACCTGGCTCAAACCTCCAATCGTCACGTACGGCGCGACTTCAGCAGCAACATGGAGTATCTTCATATCTAGTGCGAGTACTATACAACTTTTGTATGAAATATGTCAAAAGCAATCATGCAAATAGTTTAACAGTAATGAATAATTAAGAATGAATAGTGAATAATTTTCATTCATTTCATGAATCAATGTCTTGATTGGGGGCTTGTCCGCCCATGAAGGAAATCCTCAATTCTCAACTTTTAATTATTAATTATTAATTATTAATTATTCATTACCCCTCCCCCCCTGTTACAATGTCATCATGGATAGCATCGCCTCGATTCTCACCAAGTTCAACCCAACCGAAGACAAATATGTATCACGTGAGTTTCAAACGTTTGGTATTTTTCTGTGCGAAAAGCTTGCCGATCCAACCAGAAAGGGGTTATACATGCGGCTCGCAAAAACACTCCCCCGCCCTGCTCTCGAACAAGCACTCAGGTTTGTGGTGGACAGCAAAGCAAACAATAAAGGGGCACTTTTTATGTGGAAATTAAAGGAAATGGGTATCATCGGCAAAAAGAAAGGGACCCTCCAGACTGAGAAATCAGAATGATCCAGACTATCACGACAGTGATCTATAAGAAAATACCTTCCACATCAAATACCCCTTGACACACTTTGCTCTATTCTCCATAATGACTCATATGAAAATTACCATCTATACGATCAACGACTGTGCGTTTTGTGTCCAAGAAAAAGACTATCTCAAATCACACAATCTCGCTTTTGAAGAAAAAAATCTAGAAGTGAATCGTGAGTTTCTCACTGAGATGCTTACGCTCTCAAACAACTTCGCGGGTACTCCCGTGACCAAGATTGAAAAAACTGACGAAAGTGTAGTCATACTCAAGGGATTCACCAAAGAAGAATTTGATGATGTTCTTGGCTTTGCGGCCCCAACAGCCACTGCCCCAGTTGTATCGACCATCACACCTCCTATCATGACTCCACCAGTAGTTGAACCAGTGGCACCAGCTATGCCAGTCACCATGCCTGAGGTTGTAGTTCCTCCTCCAGTCATGACAGCACCAGAACCAGTAGTACCTGCTCCAGTGGCACCAGTCGCGCCTCAAGTTCCTAGTGTCGATCACGCATCAGTCACTGCTCAGATTGCTGAGTTGCAGGCACTCCAAGCAAAGCTTGCCGCACAGCAGGCTCCCGTTGCGCCACCTGTACCTGTAGTGGCTCCGGTTGCTCCTGTCATGCCTCAAGCAGTTGTCCCTCAACCTGTAGTTGCAGCACCTGTGGCACCAGCAGCTCCACAACAATCGGTTGATGATTCACTCGCCTCTATCCTGGCCGAGTTGCAATCAAAGATCAATGCTCAGCAGCCTACACCCCCTGCACAGTCATAATTCACTGGTTAGTGAATACGCTTGGCTTTGTGTAGCTTTGACCTACCTGATATAATTGGTGTTGTTCGTCTGTGACGCCATTGTTCACATCGCACCTATAGCTTAATTGGATAGAGTAGAAGCTTGCGGAGCTTCTGATCCCCGTTCGATCCGGGGTAGGTGCACAAGAGTAAATGCAGATTCTTGAAGGCACATTGTGCTCATTGGTATTGGATATTGCAAATTATTTGGTATTGCATACTGTAAATTGTAGATTTGCCTTCTCATGCACACCATACTTGTCACCGGCGCGGCGGGATACATCGGTTCGGTGACTTGTGACCTACTTTTATCACGCGGATATCGGATCATCGGGATTGATAACCTCTCTAGAGGATTCCTCGCTCCAATACAACACCTACAAAACAAGTACGGCAAAGATCGACTTCTTTTTTATGAAGGTGATGTCACCGGTGATATTACTGCACGAGTACTAGACCAGCATCCTGAGATAGTAGTTTGCATACATTTCGCTGCATTACTGAACGTCGGGGAATCGTGGAAAATACCAGAAATATATGAGAAGAATAATGTGGGTGGAACAAAACGGCTTTTGGAAGAATTGATATCACATAACGTAAAGAAAATTGTCTTCTCATCCAGTAGCACTGTCTACGGCAATGCACAATACCTACCCATTGACGAACTACACCCCATTGCTGAACCAGTTACCCCCTATGGAAAAAATAAAAAGGCTTGCGAGGACATGTTGAGCTCGTATGCAAATACAGACAAACTCCAATATGTATCATTGCGATATTTTAATGTGTGTGGGGCTTCTGATGATGGCACAATCGGAGATTCAAAGACTCCTTCCTTCCACCTCGTGCAAAACGCAGTGCGCAGCACATTGGGCATCGCTTCCTTTGAACTGACGTACGCTCAAGTCGATACTCCAGATGGCTCTCCTATCAGGGATTATGTAAATGTGGTTGATCTCGCAGATGCTCACGAAAAGGCTATTCGTTGGCTCATAAATCATGAGTCAGGCAGCGAGGTGATAAATATAGGCTCTGGAACAGGCAATTCTGTCTTTGAAATCATTGAGATTGTAAAGAAGTTGACTGGTAAAGATTTCCCTATCAACACGTCAAATGACAGGCGTCAAAATGAGGCAAATAAGATGATCGCTTCAAACCAAAAGGCGAAAGAAATTCTCGGATGGACTCCAACACGAACCATGTCAAATAGTGTGCAAAGCATGATCACGTGGTACACCACACACCCACTTGGATGGAATACAAAATAATTCAGCATTCCATACTAGTACATGAATCAAATAGCATCATCCCATCCCGATCCTCTATTCCTAAGTCGGAATGACTTTATCAACAGCTTTGCGCATGTTCCTCGGGTTGCCTGCGACCTCTTTATAGTTGATCGGGATGATCGATTTCTCCTAACCAAGCGAGGGATTGAACCTGACCGCGGCAAATGGCATCTCCCTGGCAGTTTCCTTCTCAAACAGGAGTCAATCGATCAGTGTTTAGAAAGAATCGCCTCCTCTGAACTTGGATTCCCCGTTTCGTCACGTGATTGCAGGCTAAAAATAGTCCACGAAAATATAGAGCACGATCCCCGAGGCCATATAATTGATGTGGTTTACAAATACAGACTTTTAAAGGATGTGATTCTCAAGGGATGGGGTGATTCCATGTCTATGGCATTTTTCACCAGTCCACCTCCAGATATAGGCTTCAACCACGAACAAATTCTCAAAGAGATTCTCGGATAGTTTGCTACAAACTGTACCTTGGCACTTGAAATGCACCGATGTCCTGGTATCCTTTAGATATCTATGTCAAAAATCGCACTCGTTACTGGAACCCTTGGTCAAGATGCTCCCTATCTCGCAAAGCTGCTCCTCGATAAAGGGTACAAGGTGTATGGCCTGGTCCGCAGATACAGCAACCCAAACTTCTCCAATCTCGACTATGTGGGAGTCACCAAGAAAATTGATTTTGTGGAGGGCGATCTCAGCGATGAGTCATCACTTTACAACATCGTGCGTAGTATCCGCCCTGATGAGATATACAACCTCGGCGCACAATCGTTTGTTCGCTCCTCGTTTGACCAACCAAAGCTCACCACAGAAGTAAATGGACTCGCTGTCCTCTATTTCCTGAATGCAATCAAGATGTTTTCTCCAACAACTCGTTTCTATCAAGCCTCTACCAGCGAGATGTTTGGGTCATCCAATGATGGTGGCTACCAAGATGAAAATACCGTATTCCACCCTCGTTCACCCTATGGCGTAGCCAAGCTCTATGCTCATTGGATGGGCATCAACTATCGCGAGTCCTATGGCCTTTTTGTCTGTAATGGCATTCTCTTTAATCATGAGTCACCTATCCGTGGCATGCAGTTTGTCACTCGCAAGGTAGCTCATGGAGCAGCTCAGATAAAAAAGGGCCTTGTCGATCATATATCGATGGGAAACCTTGACGCTGTTCGCGACTGGGGCTTTGCAGGAGACTATGTCGAGGCCATGCACCTCATGCTCCAGCAAGACAAGCCAGATGACTATGTAGTCGCGACCGGAGAAGCTCACACAGTCAAGGAGATGGTACAGGTTGCATTCGAACACGTGGGAATCTCAGACTGGGAAAAACACATCAAAATCGACCCTGCACACATGCGCCCTGCCGAGGTGCCATTTCTCCTCGGTCGACCTACCAAGGCTATGGAAAAGCTAGGATGGAAACCAAAAACTAACTTCAAAACGCTCATCACCATGATGGTAGATGCAGAACTCAAGCGACTAGAGAAGTAAAGTCACCCATTGACTAGCTCGTCATTCCCGCGAAAGCGAGAATCCAAAGATCCTGCATCAACTATTCAATCTTCATTCTCATAACTCACTTGCCATTAGGCTTTGTGATGTTGCCTACAGAATGCCCTAGGTTCGCCGATCGAAGGGGAAGCGCATCAAATCTGATCAAGATGGTCGACCTTGCCCTTGCGACGATATAGCTCGATCGCGTCAAAGAAGGCGCCTGCGACCATAAATCCGTAGACAAAGATGGCCACTCGCTCTGCAGTAGCGTCAAGCTTGAGGGAAAGATAATGTGGGCAAAACACAAGCAGAATGAGCGCAGCGAAATAGTGCGTGCGTGAATCTACTCGACGAAACAACGCAAATAACAGGTATGCGATGGCAAATCGGATATACATGCTGTCAGTGATCTCTGTTTGCGTCACCGAGAAAACCAGGCAGGCCATGGCCCATATAATCACCAGCGTCACATCCCATACCATCTTTGTATGTAATTTGTAGTATTTGATGAGAGTCACCATAGTTGTTTTTACTATATGAATCACCAGCTCCTTGTAATGCAGCCATATCACTTCACGAGTCTGCCTACTAGGCTCAAGAAGTTTTGGGCCAAACTTACGTGACCACTCAAGGGGTTTGAGTAGATAGTAGATAATGTATTCAACAAAAACTCTACGGAGAAGCCGTTTCTTATACTGATACCAGAGCAGATAGAGAGCAAACGGAGTGAGCAGCGGGATTACCACGAGGAGCAACATGGAGAGCGGTGGAAATGTATCCTGCAGATCAGCGATCTTCCACTCTGCCAGTCTCCATATCTCTGCATAATCTTTCTTTAGATCTTCACGGTCTATAAAGTACACTCCACGCAGTGGTAGTCCTTGCTTTACGAGATACTCTGGCAGCAAGTCAACAGGGTCAGTCATCAGGGTGAGTTCATATTCGTTCGAGCCAAGCTTTGCAAAAGATCGAAATGGGATGAGGAGTGGGTCACTACTGTCGACATGGATAGTGCTGTATGACAAATCTGCGAGGAGTTTTTTGTTGCCAATATCTCTCATCACTGTTGATACTGTCCCAAAACGATCCGAGGACAGCCTCTGGAATCCAAGCTCGAGGATGCCAAGCCCCTTTCCATGGGGCGAGAAAGTAAGAATCAGCTTGTCATCTCTAGTAGTAGCTCCAAATTCGATCTGGCGTACTCTACTAAAAAAACCATAGGTATCGTGCTCATTTTGAGAAACAAAAAATGCCAAAGCAAATGTCAATGTCAAAAGAACGAATCCCCCGATCGATAGCAAAAATATCCTTTTCTTCATAAATACGAGGGTAACTATATCATGGGTTAACGAATTATTTGTAGCTATACGTGTGGAATTCACCAAAAAACTAGTATGATTGACCAGCATGAAAATCTTGATGCTAAACTGGCGCTGCCCGACTAATCCAAAATCAGGAGGCGCAGAATATGTGACGCGTAAACACCTCGAAGCTTGGGTACTGGCTGGACATGAGGTCCATTGGCTCGCCGGTGGCTATCCCGGGGCGAAACCCTACGAAAAACTTGATATCAGCCCCAAAACTAGAGAGCAATGCAAGGCTGTCATCCCTGATCGTCATCCTGATCCCGCTGTGGCGGGCTTGTCCGCTGGTGAGGCGGGAGAAGGATCTACTCCCCCACTTTCGACTTTCGACTTTCGACTTTCGACCACTTCTCAAGTCGTCCATCTCCACCGCTTCGGCTCCCCACTCACCATCTACCTTCTCGCTCCCCTCCTCTACTGGTTCAAGTGGCGGGGGAATTTTGACCTCGTGATCGACCAGATCCATGGCATACCCTTTCTATCCCCGCTCTGGGCATGGAAATCACGTAAAATCGCCTTCATCCACGAAGTGGCTCAATCAATCTGGGATCTCATGGTCCCATGGCCGACGAATATCATTGGCAAACTATACGAGAGGTTGTATTTCCTGCTCTATCGACATGTACCTTTTTGGGTGGACTCCAACTCTACGAAAGATGATCTCATCAGGTATGGCATCCAGCCATCTCTCATCCATGTCATACCCTGCGCGATAGACCTTGAGCCTGTCACGGAAGTGCCGGAAAAAGAAAAGGCACTCACCTTCATCTTCCTCGCTCGACTCGTCAAGATGAAAGGGATCGAGGATGCGCTTCGGATCATCGCCGAGATCAAAAAGACTACTCCCGATGTCAAACTGTGGGTAGTCGGCGGCGGAGATCCAAGCTACGTTTCTCATCTGCAGGACATGACTAAAGAGCTTGGCATAGAGCCAAATGTCGAGTTTAAAGGTCGCGTAGACGAAGAAGCAAAAGTTGCACTCCTCCGCCGTGCTCACTGGCTCCTCCACACCTCGATGCGAGAAGGATTCGGCCTCACAGTACTTGAGGCAAATAGCCAAGGCACACCAGTGGTGACTCTGAAAACAAAAGGTTTGGAGGATGTGCTCCAGAATGGTCTAAATAGCATTCGTTGCATCGAAAACAGGCTAGACGAGTTGGCTGATATCCTACCAAAAAGTGCTCAATACCAATCACTTGCTGCATCGTCGATACGTGAAAGCTCTGAATATAGTTGGCAACGAATACTATCCCATTCGCTTTATTACATCAACAAATTTGTAACATGAAATCAATTTCTATCATAATCTGTACAAGGAATAATGAGAACACAATTGAGCAGTGTCTCAGGTCAGTTGTTGAACAAAAACTGGCGTACAGAGAGCTAATTGTTGTAGATAATCATTCGACAGATCATACACATGAAATTGCTGAGAGATTCACAAGTCAGGTATTAACTTGTGGCCCCGAACGATCAGCTCAAAGGAATTTTGGTGCAAAAAAAGCCATTGGCGACTTCCTCCTGTTCATCGATTCAGACATGACGATTGATGCAGGTTTGCTTACCGAGTTGGGTACGCTTATTCAGACCAACAGTGAACCATTCTGTGTGTGTATTCCTGAAAAAACAGCCGCAAAAGGATTTTGGGGCATGTGTCACAAGTTCGAGAGAGATTTTTACATGATTGGAGACCCTTCTGTTGATGCTGCCAGGTGCTATCCAAGAAAAGAGTTCTTAGATTTGGGTGGATTCAAAGAACAGATATCTGCAACTGAAGATTGGGATTTGCACGACAGATTTGTAGCTAAATATCCAAGTTCTTTACGCACGCATACTTGTATAACTCATCATGATGGAGAAATTACTTTTATTGACCAAATGCGGAAAAAAAGATACTATGCCAAGACTGGCAGCCAGAAGTATGTTCTGGCACATACAAGGCTCGTCCGAAAACTACCGTACCCTTTTAGGGTCAGCGTCTTCAAGCAACCTCTGCGTTTTGTCCAGCACCCCATCATTGGTTTAGGATCTATAGTGCTTAAATTCTCTGAATTGATTGTTGTTCTTCTAAAATAATATTTTGCTAATGCGCGGCAATTAAATTTAAGTATAATTTGCCACAAATGATTAAATCTTATCTTGGCCGTATTTACTGCGATGCACTGAGTCATAATGATCAAAATGTTGTTGAAGCAATCAGAAAGTACGGACCATTTGACACGTTGCTTGATGTTGGCTGTTGGGATGGAGAAAAAACTATGCAATATGCCTCCGCTGCCAAAGCAAAAAAAATATTTGGCATAGAACCTGTACGTGAACCCGCAGAAGCAGCCAAAAAACTCGGCATTGCCGTTTCAGCATGTCCTGCTGATGAAGGCGTCTGGCCCTTAAAAGACGAGTCCATCGACTGTATAGTCTCAAATCAAGTAGTGGAACACTTATCGAACATTGATACTTTTATCTCAGAAGTGTCACGCATACTTAAACCTGGAGGAATTCTGATAACATCAACTAACAATCTCTCAAGTTGGCATAATATTTTTGCACTATTGATGGGTTGGGCTCCCTTTGACCTTACAAATAGCAGCACCAAGGCACTGGGAGTAGGGAATCCACTTTCGATACATCAAGGTGAAACAAGCTACAAAGGATCCTCATGGACACATAAGACTATCTATACTTCTTACTGGCTACACAGTTGGTTCAAAGAGTATGGGTTTACCAATGAAGACACTTTTGGCGCAGGATACTACCCTCTCCCCTCTGTGTTTGGTTCATTTCTTAAAAAACACTGTGCATTTATTGTGCTTGTGAATCGAAAGTTAGGTTAGTTATTCTAAAGTACCACCTATGTACTACAAAGGAAGCCATCGTGACGAATTGTACCCTCAAGGCGAAGGATTTTTCGCTGGCAGATTAGACTACACCCTAAGCTTAACTGATTGGAAAAATAAATCAGTGCTGCTTGCTGGCGACTCATATGGGCAGTTAGCACAAAGGATATTACAACTCGGAGCTTCGTATGTGTACAGTTTTGATATAGCACCACCATCAAAGGAGATAGATTATCTTAAAAAGAGGTATCACAATAAGTTCGATCATGAAATATTGTCAATATTTGATCTATCGTGCAAAAATACATTTGATGTTGTTGGGTATTTTGAAGTTATTGAGCATCTTCCGCCCGGAACCGAGCTCTCCTCTTTAAAGTTGCTGTTCAGTAGTTTAAAAGAGGGTGGTGAGATTCTTCTGTCAACGCCTCATTCTTCTTTATTGAGCTATATTACAGATCCTGCGGTGTTTGTGGGTCATAGGCATTACAATCTGAACCAGATCAAGGACTTGCTGATTCGTTCAGGTTTCACCGACATTTCGTTAACTCGAGGGGGATTTGTATACAGTGGTCTGGATATACTTTGCATGTACTTTTTTAAATGGGTCTTAAGAAAGAAATATGTTTCATCCTTTACTTCTAGGTTAAATTCTGAATACCCCCACTCACACGGCCTCGATCTTTTCGCCTATGGCAAGAAGAAGTAATCAGCTGAGATTGTCTTTGTTAACTGAGGATATCTCAAGCGAGAAACAGACTAAATTACACAAAATTGTATATCGCATAAATTATGAATATTGGAGTGAATGTTTCAGCACTGGCAGGACCCTATTCGGGGATATCTAGATATATTAGTAACCTATATAGACACATTCTAAAGGAAGATACGAGTAATGACTATGTGTTTTTCAGCCATGTACCCATAACGAGCGGGCTCGTGCCTGATGAGATATTGCGCAGAACCAAGTTCTTTACATTTCCTCATTATGTACCAAAATCAATCCAGAAAGTCTTTTTTGACCTCTATGGAATAAAGGCAATGCTCAACGATCACCATGTAGATATCTATCACTCCCCTGCCTATACCTTGCCAATTGGCGCAAAAAGCAAGAGGAAATATGTAGTGACTTTCCATGACATGATTGCGTTTCAGTCGCCTAAATTGTCGGGATTTTTTATATCTGTGTATTTGAGAATCATTATTTTCTTGAGTATACGACTGGCTGACTGGATCATTGCAGATTCAGAACACACAGCACACGACATTATACAGAGGTACCCCAGACACCCCAAAGTTGAGGCGATACATCTGGGTATACCTGATGATTATTTCCAGTTAGAAAACTCTCAGCATCTCAACTCTGGGACTGACTGGAAGCCCTATATTCTGGCAGTCTCGACTCATCCATATCGCAAAAATATCAATGGCATAATTCAAGCTATTGGCAAAAGCGAATTCCTTAAAAATAACTACAATTTATTTGTTGTCGGAACCATCCCCGAAGGCCAAAAAGGGGATATTCTTCGTCTAGCATCAGATTATGGCTATGGGGAAAAAATGAAACTGTTGCACAATGTTAGCGATGCACAATTGGTCACCTTATATAGACAAGCCACAGTGCTCGTTTACCCCTCGTTTTATGAAGGATTTGGTTTGCCAATCATCGAGGCTATGGCTTGTGGTTGTCCAGTCATCACATCAAACTGTAGCTCCATGCCAGAACTTATGCCAGACAAGGATTGGTTGGTAGATCCACACAATACTTATGAAATTACCTTGAAAATAGAGACCCTGCTCAGTCTAAAAAGTGATCTTCGTAGATCAATCATCGGGCAAAATACAAGTTGGGTTAGACGTTTCACCTGGTCCAATACAGCAAAAAAGATGGTGCAGGTTTTTGGAAGCTTATGAATACTCAGACAAGGGTTCTCATATTTCGTGGATATAGTCCGGACAAATACACGGGTAAGGGTCAGTATATCGAATATCTATTTCGTGAGTGTGGCAAGAGAAATCATATTTTTCATACATGGAACCCACTCAACTACATTCACCCAAAGTCCACCTATCTCCTCCACGGTCTTGATATCTACTTATTATATATTCCCAAGGTGCTTTTATATGTATTTTATTACAAACTTATACTGAACGAAAACCCAGTGATAGTAATTGACTCCCAAGAAAATCTGTATCTTGTACGATGTTTGGGGCTATTTGACATATCGCCTGACATCCTTATCTTCTACGATTTTGGCTCACCCACAGGGAGTATCAGACATGTGGGGCATTTGCTCCTTAGGTGCAAAAAGATCATCGTCATGACAAGTATCATCGCGAAGAAGCTCATTGATCAGTTGGGAGCAAGTATTGAAGAAAAGGTGCAAATCGTTCCCTATAAAGTTCCTGAGGAATGGCTGAAACAGAAAACTCAAGGCATTACACTTCCAAAGAAATACATCTTGTATGTTGGATCAGAGCAAGATAGGAAAAACATGTTTGTAGCACTCTCAGCTTTTGAGTCACTCATAGGAAAGTATCCTGATATTCATTTTGTAAAAGTGGGTACTCACCAATCACAAAAAAATCGTAGTAAGCTCCACAGGCTTCTCGATCAAAATCCTAAGCTTAAGAGTCGTTTTATCCTTATCGAGGATACTAGCGACGAAGAATTACAGATCATCTATCAGAACGCCCATCTTTTGCTGTTTCCTTCACTCTATGAGGGTTTTGGGATACCGTTAGTTGAGGCAATGGCAAAACAATTGCCGATATTGGCTACTAATATACCGACCACTCAAGAAATATGTTTGGACAGCGCAGAATACATTGAGGATACCAGTTCATCTGGCGAATGGTCCAAAAAAATTCAAAGATTCTTTGATGATGAGTCATACTATCTGACCATGAAGAAACGGGTAATTTCTAGATCTAGTACTTATATTGAAAAATGAAAAAGACTATCCTTTTGTGCCCCTCCACTACTTTTTTTGGTAACAATCTCCAAATCGGAGAGCTCACCGCAGGATATGTATATGAAATCATACTCTGAAAACCCTGGTTTTCAGACTTTACTGTAAACGGACATTCGACAGAGATAACATGGATTGAAAAGATGATATAATTTTCAAATATTTTCAATATTAAATATTGTTGCTCTTATGGATACAAGTAAATTCAATAATAAACGCTATTCAAAATCTTTAGAAAGCGAAATTAACACATTCACTCATCATAGAATTGAAAAACTTGTTAATCTCATTACACCGTGTGATAATTTGCTTGATCTAGGTTGTTGGGACGGCTTTATAATGGAAAGAATCATTGAGAAACATAAGGCAAAGAAGGTCATAGGTGTCGACAACGCGATTTCTGCTGTTGAAAGGGGACGAAAAAGGGGGCTGGACATACGTCTTATCAAATCTGTTGATGAAGAGCTTCCCTTTGAAGACGGTACGTTCAATTGCGTCATAGCAGGAGAAATAATAGAACATCTCTATGATGTTAATAGCTTCATTAAGGAAATTCATAGGGTATTAAAACCTGGTGGGCAACTCATTATCACTACGCCAAATCTTGCCTCTCTTGGCTCACGTCTCACGTTACTATTGGGAAAAACTCCCTGGATGATAGAAAATGAACTGGGAGAAACAAGCGCGGGACACATGAGATATTTTACTTTCGATTCTCTTCGTCAATTACTAGAAAAGTATAATTTTAAGGTAGTTAACGAAACAGTAGAGGCAGTTCATATTGGTACGAAAGTCATTATTACGAATGAGCTCATAACTAAATTAGGTCATAAATGGGGAAGAGGGATAATTGCAAAATTTATAAAGATTTGACACATGAGCATGAAAATTAATGTGTATTCAGATTCATATGTGCCCGAAACTAATTATATAAAATTAGTAGTTTCAACTATAAAGGAGAAGGGCATTTTCTTTTTATTGACAAAAATTCTCAATTTTCTCGAGGTTAAATTCATAATATCTTCACGATTTTTTCGATCCTATAAATCAATACAAACATTTTTATACGAAGGGGAAAGTATGCGTTATTTTTGCCACGACTATAATACTACCTGGATAAATGAGAGAGCGGTAGAAGTACCCATTATCCTCGATTATATACGCCAACATCGTCATGAAAGGATCTTAGAAGTTGGCAGTGTTTTAACTCACTATACACACGTGGCGTGGGATGTACTTGATAAATTTGAAAAAAGGAACAGGACTATTAATGAAGATATTGAGACTTTCAAACCATCCAAAAAATACGATTTTATCGTCTGTATTTCAACATTGGAACATATTGGATTTGATGATGATATTGTTGATCCTGTCAAAATTAGCAGAGCACTAAATAACATAAAGAAAAATTGCTTAACAGAGAACGGTACTATGGTCGCAACAATCCCAATCGGCTATAACAAAGCATTAGATAAGAGTATTTTTTCTAAACAAGTTGTTTTTGACAAGATGTTTTATTTAAAAAAAATATCACGGTACAATAATTGGGAACAAACGGATGAGAAAAGTGTCATGAACCTGAAATATGGGACTCCTTTCTTATCAGCCAACGGTATTATTATAGCTTTACTTAGAAACTGAGAAATGTATCTCCAGGTGTACTTTATTGTTCGTTTTTCTGTTTTTCTTTAACAATCTACCTGTTTGAGTAGCGGTTAAGTCAAGACAGAAACAGCACAATATCTTTTTTACAAAGTACACATTGATTGGGCCGTTATTACAATCCTTATTTAGATTCTAGCTTGAAAGCGCTGGTCTAGACCATGCCTAATATTTGAAAAAATGAAGAGAAGAATTCTTTTGTCACCATTACACTATTTCTTTGGCGAGAACTTACACTCAGGAGAGCTTACCACACCATTCTTCATGTACCAATCACTTCTGAAAACTGATCATTACCAAGTGATAGGTATCACCGATACTCTTGTACATTACGTTCCTCAAGAGGGTGAGAAATTGATATATAGGAGAAAAGCCACCAAAACTCACTTTTATCAACTTTACGAAATGCTGACATTTATCGTATTTTACAGTTTCCAGTCGACTAAGTTGCTGATGACGCATGAGATCAACATTTTCCATCACGTTCTCCCCTTTGCAATTGGTAAGACGTTTAATCCCATCATCCTTTTGACCAGGTTTTTTTCTCCTAAAACTCATATCTGTGTTGGCCCGCTCCAGATGAATGACAACGCCTGCCATATGATAAATAAGGGCATTGGGGGAAGATTTCTTTTTTTTCTCAGCATCTCCACACTCAAATGTGCACATAAAGTAGTCGCTATGAACTCAACTACTTCGAGCTATCTAGAATCTATAGGGATAGAGAGCAAGCGGATCATTACGATTCCTATCGGTATTATCAATAGGAAAAATATTCCTGCAAGGAGATATGCTGCAATTATGCATAAGAAACAGCTCAATCTCATCACCATTAGTACTCTCGTGCACAGGAAAGGCACAGATTTGCTGGTGAGAGCTATGGGAGAGCTCCACAAGGCTGGGTATCCCTGCCATTTGAAAATCATCGGGTCAGGTGTCGAGATGGAGTCCTTGCGCGTGCTCTCACATGAGCTTGGTGTAGGAAAGCATATTGAGTTCTTAGGCACCGTACCCTATGAGAGGCTGACTGATTGTGCGAAAGATTCTCATATATTCGTGAGCATGAGTAGATCTGAGAGTTTTGGACAAATGTATCTTGATGCCATGGACTTGGGTCTTCCTATAATTGCGTCACGCAATACCGGCTCATCTGACATCGTGAGGCCCGAGTTTGGCATCCTGGTCGATCAGGAAGACTATCGGGCACTGGCGACCCACATAATCTCAAGTATCGAGTATCCCCCGCTCCTTTCCACCATGTCAAAGACGGCAAGAGAGGCTGCGAAAGCATATGACTGGTATGATGGGCTTATCGATAAGTACTCCAGGCTGGTATACCAGTAAATAATAGGTCATTTAGTCTTTGCTGACCTCTGACAGGTCAGATATATACGGGGTCAGATTAGTGTAGAATACACAGCATGGCCATGCACAAGGTTCTCATCACTGGAAGCAAAGGACTCCTTGGTATAGAGCTGCTTCGCACTGTCCCCTCAGATTTTGAGATTATTCCTACCGTAAATACCAATAATGTAAACGATCTTTCTCCCTTCAACTTCCTTAGATTAGACATCCTCAACAAGAAAGAGGTGTTTAGAGTGGTAGACAAGTTGAGGCCAGACGTCATCATCCATGCCGCTTCTCTTGGAAATGTCGATTACTGCGAAAAAAATCAGGAAGAGGCGTATGCCGTGAATGTGACCGGGACCGAAAACATCCTTCAAGCTTGCCTGAAATATGACTGCAAATTGATATTCACCTCCTCAAATGCCGTCTTCGACGGTACAAGCGCACCCTATAGCTATCGGAGTGTCCCCCACCCCTTGAATTATTACGGCAAAACGAAGTTACTAAGCGAGAAAATGATCGCTTCAAGCGGAGTGTCACATGTCATTGTACGCCTATTACTGCTCTACGGGTGGCACCATCCCCTTGAAAGAGCAAATCCAGTGACCTGGATCATTGAACAACTCAAGAACAAACGTGAGGTCAGTCTGGTAAATGATGTCCGCAATAACCCGATGTTGAGTACCCATGCAGCTCAATGTATATGGAAAATGATCCAGAAAGATATCCAAGGCATTATCCATATCGCCGGCCATGACGTGGTGAGTAGATTCGAGTTGGGCACCGCAATCGCTGAGGTATTTGGACTTGATAGAAAATATCTTACGGAGGTAACGAGCGCTCATTTTGGAAGTTTGGCCCCACGGATGCCTGATACCACTTACGATACCTCACAAATGACAGATCTCCTTGGACTATCTCCCTTTGGCCTTTTGGAGAGCCTCAATTATATGAAGGGCCATCCCCTCCGCTTGGGATAGTATGAGATACCAAAGTAAATATACAGCTAAGCTTAGCAAGACAATCCATGAGCACAAACTTGTGCTTTTTTATACCCTTTTTTTATGGCTTGCAGGATTTGTGGCAAATCATTTCATAGATCCTCACCAAGCTTTTTTTAGTGGTGAACATATTTTTTCTTTTGACTACCTTGGACATATAAAAAATATATTGGCTGAGTTTTATTCCAACCCTCAGCTATTACTCCAAACAAATATATGTGAAAACTGCCCCTATATTTACCACTACTCAAGATGGCATGCGCTAATAAATTTTATTGTTTTGGCTGGTGGTCAACTGTTGAAAATGAACCCGATGGTGTATGAAGTATTTTTTAGTTTGACAGTTGTTGCGATCAATACAAATTTTGCGACTTATTGCTTGAATGCTGGGAAAGTGAAAGTGCTACCTTACTTGCTCTCTAATGCCATTTATTCATCACTGATACTGAGCTTTATTTACCTGGGTGGCGGACATTACGCCATCCATGCTTCCTCCTTTCTGCTTTCAGTTAGTTACTTCATTAAGTGTGCAAATGAGTTAGAGACATGCAAGACAAGTGGCTTAATTGTAAGGGGTATTATTTCAGGACTTTTGGGTTTCTTTTTCTTAAATATTAGCCTGGGATTTTTGCCAATATATATCTATTCACTGGTAGTACTTGGCATTTTTGCTGTTTTCAGAAAGCCTTGGGACTGGCTCCGCATTGTCATAATAATGGCGTCCTCTTTTTTTACCACTGCTCTGGTGAATTCCCCCATCTCTCTATCACTGATCCTCCATGGAAATACGCACAAATATGACAATTTTATATCTTTAACCACTACTAAAAGCTTTTTCTTTGCACTAACAGGTACAAACGATATATTCACAGCAAACTCAGGGGATACAGGTTACATAATTCTGGCCATGTCACTCATCGTGTTATGGATGGCGTTCTACTACAGGAGTAGACGTGCCGCCATTAGTTGCTTAGCCATCTATTTTGCTTGCTCATTGCTCATGCAGGGAAATATCATTTATGGTCTTGCCTTCAATCATGCACCATTTATGGGCACTCTTCGTTCCGTCCATAGACTCACCGTGATACAACATGCGACAATATTTATCTGCATATATTATGGGTTAGATGTTTTGGGATCAAAAATGTTGCCTGCATTGAAGTTGTGTCTTTTGTTTTTTACAATTCTGCTTATACCTTTTTCATTCAAATATGCCTCAGATAATATTAGATCAGCAGAGATTGCTAGGGTTCCTGTCGAGTATTTCCAACTGAATGAGAAGCTTGATAAGCTCCTAGGTAAAAAAGTCTATTTTCCTGCTTACTTACCACCACATGAATTAGTACAAGGTAACTATAAATGGTTTAAAGAGGAGACTAGAATGATACTCTTGTATACAAATATTTTCAGTAGTCTTTTTGCGCCATCTGGGATGCAGTTGCTTGAGCGCCATGAATCGGGCATGAAACAAATGGAGCTGAGATCACTTTTGGACCTTAGGAACAGTTATTCTGATCTACAACAATCGTTAGTCACTCAAAATATCCAATATCTCATCTTGGATAAAAACTTTGCCTGGGATAAAAATTTCCCAGATTTTGATGTCGATGAATTTGTAAAGCCATATAAATTATTGTCAGTATTCGGCAATCTCTATCTTTACGAAACCAAGGCAAATCAATCAACGTGCCCTACTGCTTATGGGCTATTTACGAGCAAATATTGCCATATCACTCGCAACGATGTGATTCCTCAGTATTTGGTAAACATCTCAAATAGTGATTATTTACTACAGCGTCATAAACCACTTACAAATGAGAAACTTGAGCGAGTCAAAGGAGCAAAATATTATGAAGGAATACCAAATCCTGAACTGCAGAACCAAATGCTACTTCATAATATACCTTACTTTGGATTTTTCACTTTAGACAATGAAGAAAATGAAAAATCCTTGATCTATAGAAAACGCTTAGAAAAAGGAGACTACGTGTTGGTTATCAATTCAATCAAGATGGTATTAAGTCAGGAACTACCTACGACTCAAAATATTGAGATTATGGTCAATGCGAACAATACTGCTCAAGTGAGCCCTTACTCAAATCGTCCTGGTATTTACTCAACCAAAATCCCTATACATGTTACTGATGAAGGGTGGGTCAAGTTATATATAAGTGCAAAGGGTTCATCTAACATGTCTGAGCCATATCTGATTGAGAAATCTGAGTATGAAAAGTTACTTAGAAATCAAGTCAGTAAAATCCCCGAAGTCGGCTTATAATCTACCAATGAATCTGCGCCAATTAAGTACCCCAGTGAAGAAGCTTTCCTCGACCAATAGACATGTGATCGCAATAACCGCCCTACTTTTAATCGCAATCGCATCGCATTGGCGCTGGTTTTACGAGCCATACACCATTCTTACCTATGGCGACTGGTGGTACTACAACCAAGAACAGATGAGTGAATTTTTTAGTTGGCCCAAAATTCTGACAAACGACAACTTCGGTGGCATAAACATAGGGATTTCGACGTATCATATTCTTCTCGCTTATGGAATTTTGAATAAATTCCTACCGTATAGTCTTATTGAGAGAATTATCTTTTTTTGGCCATCGATAATCGTATGTGCTTTGGGGAGCTATTATATGGGTTGGAAGTTAACTCGGAACCATGTTGCAGCTTTTATCCAATCAATAGTATACACATATAATGTGTACTTTCTCCTTATCAGGACAGGCCATCTTACGATGGCAGTAAGTTATGCAATTGCTCCCTTTATTTTTGGCTTGCTGATTTCCCTACTAAAATCACCCAAAATCAAGTATTCACTATGGTTGAGTTTGGCTTATTTTATCGCGGGCACTTATGAGATTCGAGCCTTATATCTCACAACTCTGGTCGTGATAGTTTTGACTCTTACTGCTTTTGTAAAGAGTTACAAATCGCCCAAATATATTGCGATGTGTACGGCATTGCTCCTGTTGTCTGCATGTATCGTCTTTCTATTCAACTTTTATTGGATATCTGCTTTGACCAGCGCCAATTATATAGGTGCTAACAATTCACTTTTCCAAAGGACTTTGTTTGGTAGTCAGTATATGTCCATGTATAGATCTTTGACTTTATTTCATCCATTTTGGTCTGCTGGTCCACCAGTGCCGTTTATTATCCAGATGACGCCGGTTTATTTCTTCCTCATACCTATTTTTGCGTTGGTGCCGTTTTCCAAAAACCGGAGTCTCCGCTATTACTTTGTCGTATTTGGACTTATTTCTTTGTTGGGTATATTTCTGACTAAGATGAGCCATCCTCCTTTCAAGGACTTGTATGAGTGGCTTTATCTTAATTTTCCGGGATTTGGGGCATTTCGAGAATCTAGCAAGTTCTATTTTTATATTGCCCTAGGTTACTCTACGATGATAGCCATCAACTTTGCATCCTTTAGTGCATTTATCGATGCATACCGAATAGGGTTTCTTGTAAAGAGAGTAGTTTTCATCATTATCATTTTTCTATTTTTACTCAATACAAAGCCGTTTATAGATGGCTCTATCGGTACAATTCTTGCCCCCCAACAAATGCCAAAAGAGTTTGCAGAACTAAACAGTTTGCTATCACACAATGAGGGAATGCATCGCATAGTCGTGATACCTTACCACTCTCGTTGGGTATCGATTACGCAATCCAGACCGTATGTTGACTACAACGATCTCCTCGAATTTGCTAACCAGCACGTGAGTGATGTGAACCTCAAAGCACCCACCATAGTAGAAAGTGTTGAATCCAATTTACACAAGCCTCAGTTGCTGCGATTTATGGCGGAATGGTCTATCAGATATATAATCGTACCACTCAGTCATGAAAGCGTGGGAGAAAGTCCGTTTACTGCAAAACCTGGGTTAATGACGTCTTTAAAGCAAAATGGGCACTTCCGCCATACTATAATCACTGATAGTCGGGGAGAAGAGCTCGGTCTGTTTGAGCTTATTGACCCATCTCCGCGCCAAACGCTGAGGCTAGACGATGCGGAGGCTATATACGAAAAGAATCGAGTAATACTCTCGACAAAATTCAGTAAAAATTGGATTTTGAGTCACGATAATATTCGTACTGCAGGTGTCGAAGACTCGTTTGGTCGAGTTTTATTTGAAAATATCAAAGACCAAAAGGACATATCTCTAACTTTTGCCCCTCAAGAAAAAATAAATGCAAACTTTAGATGGAGCGTGGGCGCTTTGGTGTTTGTGCTTTCGGCTCTTATGATGATCCACATCAGAGAGCTAGTTCAACATATATACCGAAGAATAATGGGGAAAAATGATGCATAATACTTACCATATGATACAAAAATTCAAAATTGAATTTACGGGACTAGTAATGGGTCTGATTTATCTTGCAACGTGTCCCTTTTCTGTCACGAAAAAAATAACTTTTATTTTCCAGTATCTCCGATTGCTTGTCTCATTTGGCTCTGAAGAAACGAGATATTCATTTGGCCCGTATAAAGCGAAGGGCTACGGTAGGCCCAGTCTGAGATGGCTGATGACCGAAATTTTTATTGCAAATGAATATTATTTCCACTCTCGTAAAAAGGATCCTGTGATTATTGATTGTGGAGCAAATATCGGCCTGGCGACACTCTATTTCAAATCTCTCTACCCTGCGAGTAAAATCTACGCGTTTGAGCCTGATGAGGCTGCATTTCACATGCTGAAGGAAAACATTGAAAATAATAAATTACAAGATATATCTGTGTTTAAAGAGGGCCTGTCCGATAGTGAGAAAGATGCCTTTTTCTCCCTTGATTTAGCGAAAGGAAGCGTGATCAATAGCCTTCATAGACAGAACCCGGGTGAGAAACAAAAAATACACCTTATTCGGCTGTCTGATTTCATCAAAAAACATGAGCTCACTCATGTTGACATGTTGAAAGTCGATATCGAAGGTGAAGAAATTGCGCTATTCCACGACTTAGTCGCCAATAATTGTCTGAAGTTCGTGCAGGATATTTTGGTGGAATATCACCACAATATCCCCGGTCAGAAGTCGGCTTTAGGAAGATTTATTCAACTTTTTGAGGCTGAAGGGTATTTTGTTCAGATCAAGACCTCTCCTTTCCCGGTAGGTATGAAGCATCGATTTCAGGACGTCATGATTCATGCTTATAGGGACTGACTGCAATCAAAATTCAATTATTGTAGTGCTTTAGTAAAGTGTTCCTATACCAGATCGCGGCCGTGTCAATCAGCATTCCTCTGATCGAATTCATGGAACGAGCAGTTGTTACACTTGCAAAGGTATAATTTAGTTTGATCGGTGCCTCATAAATACGATCAAAGCCTTGTGCTTTGGCAGCGACAAGCATCTCCAGGTCGCCACAAAACTTCTTTTCGACGAGTCGGGGGAGCACTTTCTCGAGTACGGTTCGCCGAAATACTTTAATGCCCGCTTGCGTGTCACGGATATCAAGGCCAAAGAGGAGCTTTACGAGATAGTAATATCCGAGGCTGAGGAAACGACGAATGGGGGTATACGTGACTTTGCTTACGGGGTGTCGTTTTGACCCTACAATGATGTCTGCTTCATACCACATCATGTGCTCCATGAGCATGCTGATGCCACTTGTATCTATCTCCATACCTGCATCGAGAAACATCACATAGTCACCAGTTGCATGCTTCATGCCGTAGCGAATAGCGAAGCTTTTGCCATGATTTGTATCATAGCCAAGTACATGTGTGTAAAGAAGTTGTGCTTGTCGCAATAGTTCAAAGCTTTTGTCAACAAATCCATCTACGACGCAGATCACCTCATAGCTAAAGCGTGTTTTTTCTAGAGTCTCGAGGATGTGTTTGATATTGTGTACGATCGTCTTCTCCTGGCGATAGATAGGGATGATGAGCGAGAGCTGCATAGGTATGGATATGAGATACAGCTTATAGTACCATACTCTGGTAAAACAGTCCTCATCTACTACAATGACTGCGATGAACCTATGATTCGCTCATCCTTTCTCATCACATTGATCTTCGGCGTAAATACGATAGCCCAGCTCATCAATCAGATAGTGACCACGCGCCTCATGGGTGCAGGCAAGGAATATGATATTTTTTTGGCTGCGGTGACTGTTCCGAGCCTCCTCACGATGTTGTTTGCCAGTACATTGGTTGACATCGGCGCACCAGAGTACTCACGAAACAAATCTGACAAGTGGCTTACGGGATATATCTTATTCTTTTCACTCATATCTATCGTTTTTGCCGTGGTAGGCATCCTCGCTGCGCCTGTGTATATTCACTTACTTTTGGGCGGAACCAAATCACCTTCTTTTATCTCACAGGCTATCGTGTTTGCTCAGATACTCGTCGCAGGTCTCCCTATAGCGGTCATCACCTCTGCGTCCAATACGTATTGGTATGCGACGAAACGTGTCTATAGGGCGCCTCTCGTGGGCCTTTTAGGATCTGTCCTATTGACAGTACTCTCGTATTTCACCATCCGTACCTGGGGCGTGTATGGTCTCATCGCAAGTTCTCTGATGAGTGGTGTAGTGAGTGCGCTCCTACTCATCCCATTTACAAAACTATCATTTCCCCATGCTCTGGAGAAGGTGCATAAGCCCGAGCTCCTCAGTAAATGGATCCCATTGGTCATCGGGACGTTTGCCATGCGCTCAGATGGAATCCTATTGCGTACGTTGACGAGTGATTTGCCCGAGGGACACTTCGTGTACATCAACATCGTATACAAAGTCATCTCCGCGGCTGCAGGGCTGTTGTCGATTGGTATCCAGATTTCGCTTCTTTCCTCACTCCTGGAGCTCGTCAGGGTCCAAGACTACAAAAGCGCATACAAACTAGCAGCACGAGCCAAAATACTGTCATTTTTGGTACTTCTTGCAGTGTGTCTCGGGATTTATTTCCTCGGACCGCTGGTGATAAAGACTTTGTATGTTGGAGGAAAGTTTTCACTTGCTGATGCACAAAAGGCTGCAGGAGTGATCCCCTACTTTCTCCCTGTGCTCATGGGGATGGGTATGTTTCCGGTATGGATACAGCCTGTCCTCGCACTCCGGAGACAGCGTCTCGCAGGCGCGATCGGAGTGGCTGGATTTGTCACGGCCTATATCGTCGGCAGACTCCTTCCCATCCAAAATCCACTCATACTTGCATGTACTATCCTCACCGGCATGTACGCTTTTTTTATCATCTCATTTGAGTATGTTTGGAGAAAATATGAGGCATGATATGATTTATAGATTGTTTGATTTGCTCTGAGTGGTGACGTATGGTCAATTAATTCGATATCGATTCATGCTTGGTTATTCTGATCCGCCCTGGGTGGAGAAGAATCTCATAATCTTGGCACACTAGATCCTTCTCCGCCGAATCGGCGGATCAGGATGACTAGCTTGATACACACTATTTCTGTCACCGATAGCATTGACTGTTACAAGCGTGACACGTGCACCGTCTGACTGTCATACAAATATGATTCAAAACAAGAATATCCGCCGCTTCCTTCCTCATTTTCTAATCGTGCTACTTATGCTATTTGGTTTTTATCTGAGATACAACGGCATCACCCATGAAGCTTCCTATTGGAATGATGAAAGTCATGCGGCGACCTATGCACGAGCTATCGTACAAACGGGTAAACCGATCGATGCTACTGGGTACAATACTGGGCTCTACCAAATAGGACTTTACACAGTTACCGCGGTGTCCTTCTGGCTACTCGGCATCACTGAGTATGCGGGACGACTTCCTTCGGTACTCATCGGCATACTGCTCATACCACTCATATTTTATGTGGGAAGGAAAATGATTAGCACAGGAGCTGCACTCATTGCAGCAGGCCTACTCACGGTTAGCCAAATGCAACTTGCGTGGTCGACACAGCTGCGCCCCTATATCTGGATGGAGGCCTTTACCATAATTACCGTATTTCTCTGTTACCAGTCGCTCAAAGACAAACAACCTATTCTAAATCGGTATCTACTTTGGGGATGTATCGTCACGGGAGTGTCATTTCTATTTCATGGCACCGGGCTTTTTAATGGGCTGTTTGTAGCCTCAGTATTTCTCTATCGGATCATTCGTGAAAAAAAATATGTGTATCTCTGGATCCTCATACCTGCTGCCCTGCTGACAGTAAGCGCACTGAGTCTGACGCCATTTCTGGGAGCAATATTTAACTTCAACACATCTGTCGCTCATTATTCTGTCTTTTTACGTCATCACTACGGTTGGCTCCTGGTCGGAGCAGCTTTGGGTACTGTGATGCTCTGGAAAACAAATAGATCCCTCTGCGTACTCCTCTCCACAGGCGCCATCGGCATCATTGCTTTGGCACTGTTCAAGGTCAATGATCGGTATGTACGATACTCTATCACTGCATTTCCACTCCTCTATCTGCTCTTGGGTGCAGGCGTGATCGGACTGGTTGATCATCTCGTGAAAAGCCCGGCGAAAAGATTCACTGGATATATTCTATTTCTTGGAGTTTTGCTTATTTTCCCTATCGCAAAAGGCAAACTGGTGTTCCGTCCGCAAATCTACTACTCCATAAATGCTGATATGCGTGAAAATCCTATTGTGGACTACAAAACAGCATTCCAAAAGATCAGGCTCCTCGCCAAAGGAAATAAAGAGGTGATCATTATGGACGCCATATTTGATCGGGTTTTGTGGTACATGCCAGGCCAAAAATATGGGTTTTTATTCGTCTCACCAGTCGATATCCCCCAAGCATCTACTATTACTCAGTTTGAAAAGATAAAGTCAATTCATCATTCTGGAGTAGCAATAGTTGAAAACTGGCAAAGCATAACAACTCCCGAACTCCAAGATCATATTCGCAAAACACTCACCTATGAGTTTGAGATGGGAACGGTGAAAGGAAATGAGAAAGATCCATGGAATATCAATGTGTATAGTTGGGGACTCTAATATGAACACTCCAAACATACAATCAGTGTCCATCAGCATGATAGTGGTGAACTACCATACGCCTGACCTTGTATTACACATGATGAGCACGCTCTATGGCTCTTCGCTGGAGATGGTGATCGTAGATAATAGCCCCACTCTCGAGCTCGAGAAAGGGTTGTCACGGTATCCCAAAGCTATCTACGTCAAAAATGAGCGCAATCTGGGGTTTGCGGGAGGCGTAAACGCTGGCTTGAAAGTAGCAAATGGCGAATGGATATATTTGCTCAATACCGATGCACAAACCACACCGATTGACGTGCTCACCCTTGTGCACGCTGCCCAAGAGCATCATGCTCTCGTTGCCGCACCTCAATTGGTCAGAGATGACGGGAGCATCGAGCGAAATGTGGGTTATTTTTCTGGTTCCATCAGTCATGTGCTCGATTGGCTATTGGCACGCCCTCGGTTCGCCGACCCACATCCGATCACTATTCCTACCAACGTAGATGTAGCAACCGGTGGGGCTCTACTAGTACACAAATCGGTATTTGATCAAATTGGTTTTTTTGATGAGAAACACTTTTTTATGTATTTTGAAGATATTGATTTTTCACTCAGACTGAATTCGAATAGGATATCTATCTTGTATGTTCCCGCAATCAAAGTGCGACATAGTGGGGGGGGTTCATCAGATCAGGATCCCACTATCAAGACGCGGAATTATCAGACTAGTTTGTATGCGTACGTACTCAAAAACCGAGGACCTTTTGTAGCTTGGCTCAATACAAAACTTAAGCTATTTACATAATGGCATGACTCACCTCAGAAAACCGACGCTAATACTCCTCGTAATCCTATCTATTGCGGTGATACTGTTTCTCCGTTTGTATCGTGTTGTGGACTTGTATACCTTCGGGATTGACGAAGAAGTGATATTTTTCCACGCATGGGAGCAGGTGAAGGATTTCCATCCTATCTGGATCGGGGTGAGCGTATTTCAAGCAAACTACTACCTCGGACCCGGGCTCATCTATCTGACTGCATTTTTCCTGAAGATCTCACAGGGAGATCTGAGCATCTTGGCCTATGGAGCTGCCTTGACGGGCCTGCTCACTACCTATCTCGTCTACTATTGTGGTCAGACAATCACGGGAAGCAGAAAGGTGGCATTTATTGCCGCAGTGCTCTATGGCGGATCTGCATGGATCAACTTTTTTGACAGACTATACTGGAATCCGAGCTTTATCCCGCTTCTGACCATATTGACCTTGTATGCACTCGCCAAACTGCCCCAGGACAAGCGATATATCATCCTTCTGGGCATCCTCTATGGAGCGTATCTTCATGTCCACATATCCCTCTGCATCCTCGCACCCATCATCGGCATAGCCATTTTGAAATGCGTGAGGACAATCCCAAAAAAATACTTCCTTCTTGCGATCCTGGGATACATGGTCGTTACGAGTCCTCTGATGGTATTTGATTACTATCACAACTATGACAATTTGCTCATGCCCTACCGGATGATCTCGAAAGATGCCAAAATATCTCTCCCGCGCGATCCTACGAATACGAAGATGAGTCATGCGAAAGTATTGTTTGAGGCTCTGGGACGGTTCTGGTATCTCGCGCCTCCAAAGAGTGCTCCGTCAAACACATGTGAAAGTATTGTATGTGGCCCATCGGTCCAGACTGCACTGTCACTTGGCAGCATCCTGCTCATCGGTATGGCACTTGTGAAGGCCAAGCGAACCTATGCACACATACTGTTGTGGTCAGCAGGAGGGATCTATGTACTTGGTTTTATTGTATTCCCGGGTTATCCAATGGAATACTACCTCACTGGTTTGTGTATCATCCTCCCCTTTCTATTTGCTCAACCGTTGTCGCATCTAAATAAATATGTTTTATATATCGTTCTGGCTGCTTTTCTAACTGCAAATGTCTATGCAGTGACCCAAAGCAATCAAGACGAGCATGGTCTCACGGTGAGAAAAGAATTAGTTTCAGATACGATACGTGAGTTGCACGATGCGCCCTATACGCTCGAAACTGACTTGCGTTATGGTATGACGTACAATGACTATGGCGGATGGAGGTATGCATTTGGTATCTATGGGTATGCTCCCGTATCAAGCTTTGCCGATCCTGTGTATGGATGGATTTATAAAAATGAGTTGCGCACTGAAAAACCTCGATATCGAGTGGTGGTAAGTGATGCAAAAGAGTATAAAGCGAGCACAAAACCCTTGTTTAGGTTTACAAAAGGCATCTATCACAGCTATATTTTTGACTATGAACGCAACTAATCTCACTATCGTCATACCTGCTGCAAATGAATCGGCAAATATCGACCGCTGTGTAAGATCGGCATTGACTCTGGCAGATCATGTGGTGGTGTATTGCATGGGTACCGATGATACGCACAAAAAGGCAGCATCACTCGGTGCCCACGTAGTCACGTGGGCACCGAAACTCTCCCCCTTTAGCGATGTCCAAGAGGCCATCAATCATGCCATAGATGCTTGCCAAACGTCGTGGATCATGCGCATCGATGCAGATGAGGAAATCACTCCGACACTCGCCACTGAGATCACCCAGCGTCTGGAACACTCACCAATGAATGTGGTCGCATATGGTGTCCCGCGCGCACAGTTTTTTATCAAAAAATTCCTGTATTGGGGTGACTGGGGCTATGATCGACTAGTCCGCCTCTGGCAGCCTTCAAAGGCACGGTATGAGCACACTCAAGAAACGCATGTACACGAACAGCTCACCGTACACGGCGAGATCGGATATCTCACTGAGCGACTCAATCACTACTCACACCCCTCATGGGCAGTGTTGAATGAAAAGTTTCAAACGTATACCGACCTGGAGGCTCGTTCCCTCACTATCTCCAGTGCCGAAGCGGTGATGAAGGCGCTCTTTCTCCCGCCCTATATCACTGCCCGCTGGATCATCTATCATCATGGATATCTTGATGGTATATGGGGTATCGCAGCGGGATTTGTGAGGGGATGGTACGATTGGCTTGTGTATACTAAATATCTGAAGATGAGGAGCTTTCCTGATCATTCCACGAAGTCTTCAGTCACATACACAGAAATAAAGTGAGTTCGTTCGATTTTTTTGATTTGGATATTAGAGATTGTTTGGTACGCAGGTACAGGGAGTTTGATATTTGAATTTGATTATTGAAATTTATTTGGTCCGCCGATTCGGCGGATTGATTTTGGAATTTAATTTACCATGCCTCTCTCCCTCCACATCCCACCCCAAACCCAAAAGCCAGCATGCATCGTCCTTATCGAGGCATTTGTATCCTCTCTTGGATTTATCGTCACTGAGCGCGACTATGAAAAACCCTGGGGCGGCTACTTGAGGATTGATGAATCACAGATTGATATGTTCACTGCAGTTTTTTTCAAAGGTGTTGAGGTACGTGTCCAAGGCAAATTGACGCCAAAGATACTGTTTGTAGCTCCCCATCAACGTCTCTCCTGGCAATACCATCATCGCAGAACAGAACTCTGGCGCGTCGTAACAGGACCCGTGCAAGCCGAAAAAAGCGAGAATGATACTGAGACTCCTCCCGTATCTTATGCCGTTGGAGACCTCATCGATCTCGGACCTCAAGTCAGGCATCGATTGATCGGCGCCGACTCCTGGGGAGTGGTAGCTGAGATCTGGCAACATGCTGAGCCTACAAATCCCTCAAATGAGCAAGACATCGTCAGAGTGCAAGATGATTTTGGGAGATGAGAGAGTAAATTCAAAATTAAAAAGTAAAAGATAAAATTTAAATGGGTTTCGATCTCCGTTGTTAGCTTTCCATTATCAATTCTCTCCCCAAGTTCCCTCTCTCTCCCCGCTTTGTTCGATATAATAGACCCACAGGGTCCGTAGTTCAGTGGTAGAACAGGGGTCTCCAAAACCTCTAACGAGTGTTCGATTCACTCCGGGCCTGCCAGGCACCATTCGGAGCCTGGCTCCGCAAGGAGTCAGGCGAACGAGCATGACTTTGAAAAAGTCATGCAAATGATGGTGACGCAGTCAGGTGTCGAATGGCACCTGTATATAGTCGCTTAACTCATGAAATTCTACTACGTCTACGTGCTCAGGAGTTTGGCCAAGGATTTTATCTACATTGGGTATTCTGAAAATCTCGTAGTCCGCTTCAATGCGCACAACTCACGTAAGGTAACTTCAACAAAACAGTACGCCCCTTTGACCTTGATCCACTACGAAGCATATAGAAATATGAAAGACGCGAAAAGGCGAGAAAAGTATTTGAAGTCAAGTAAGGGCAAGACGACTCTTGTAACTATGCTCAGAGAGTTTTTTTCTGGCAATTTTTGAACTAGCATCGGGCTACCCTCTCAGTCTGTCATGACTACCGATACATTAGAACGGGGGAAAATATAGAAAGAAACCATTATTGAGGTAATTTTGTTTTATACCTTCACATACAACGGTCTGATGAGCTTGACTCCCAAGCTGGAGACTTTGTAGCCTACATTTACCGCAAAGCCCATCATGCACCCATTTGCCAAGGTTTGAGGTATTATTGATGATTGCTACTAAAAACTTCAGTGTGCAACCTATATATATTAGAGTTAAGTAACCTTTTGTGTGTTTTTTCGTGCCTCAAAGTAGTAAGAAGCCATGACACGTTTTCTCTTTGGTGAGAGACCTCTATGGCGTCTTACCAGT
>Ga0194035_1000026_pt1 | contig 90439 bp, 78 predicted proteins | sample JunL2320m_MetaG_FD_148680 | JGI IMG/M metagenome (GOLD analysis project Ga0194035, IMG submission 148680) | Anoxic zone freshwater microbial communities from boreal shield lake in IISD Experimental Lakes Area, Ontario, Canada - Jun2016-L239-20m | ecosystem: Environmental > Aquatic > Freshwater >...
TGTGCATGCTCGCTTCGATCATGAACAGGCTTGCCGTAGCGACACCAATGGAGGTGTTGATGTAATCGACCTGACCGGTTGCTTCGACGATCTGTGCGATCTGTACGGCTTCGTCGATGGTGGTGCCGCCGTCGATGAGTTCGTCACCGCAGATGCGAACCCCGAGTGCAAGGCGATTACCGATGACACGACGAACGGCATGCACGATGTCGACCAAGAGTCGCGCCCGGTTTTGCAACGAGCCGCCGTAGTCGTCGGTGCGCTTGTTGGTAGCGGGCGACAGGAAGCCGCGCACGATGGACGAGTGGCTGCACTGCAGTTCGATGCCATCGAAGCCACCCTCGGCGCAATGCTCGGCCACCAGCGCATAGCCAGCAATGATCTCGTCGATCTCAGCGAGCGACACGGCCTTGGGAACCTCGCGGAACAACGGATCGGCCACTGGCGATGGAGCCCACACCGGCAGCCGGCTGAACATGCTGCTGGCCTGCCCACCGTTGTGGTTGATCTGAGCAAAGATCGGCGTGCGGTGGCGATGCACCGCGTCGGTGATCGTGCGGTAGCCGGGTATGACATCACGGTGGAAACCGTGGATGAGCTTCTCGTACGGCCAGTCGGTGGGGTGGGTCGAGTGTTCCTCGGTGATGATCAGGCCGGTTCCGCCCGCAGCGCGTGCCGCGTAATACGCAGCGTGTTGCTCAGTGGGTTTGCCGTCGAGCGCGTAGTTGGTGAGATGCGCGCTGAACACAATGCGGTTCAGCGTGGACACGGGTCCGAGTTGTAGTGGGGTCCACAGATATCGATACGCCATCGGGCAATACGATAGTGCGGTCGGGTCAATCTGCGTCTACGAGACGGCGAGGATCGAAGGTAAGAAGTCCGGCGGTCATCACCAGTTCGGTGAGCTTCTTGCCGGTGCCGCGCAAGGTCAGCGCAGCGTCGTCGCCTATTTCGAGATAGGGAGCGAGGGCGCTTTGGTCGGTTCGGTCTTCGATCCATTGGCGTTGGGCGCGGCCTGCATCGGTGAAGGATCCGTCGAGATTCACGAGGCCGCGTGCCGCCATTGCCTGCACACCGGCGTCCCACTCGGCGTCGCTCCATGAGCGGGTGGCCTTGAGCGCAGCCGCAGGTACATCTCCACTTGCTGCGTGCGAGATCAAGGCTTCGAGGCCGCTGAGGCCTTCGAGCATGAGCGCAGCGATGTGGCCATCGCCGCGAAACTCGCGCAGCAGGGTTTGGCCGTGGAACAGCTCGAGATGAGGTTCGGAGGGCCACGGCAGCGAGGCATGCGCGGCGAACAAGGGTCGGCCCTCAGGGTGCTCGCACGCAATGAGCGCAGCACGACGCGTGAGGCCGGCCGCTTCGGCGAGTTCGGCCGAGTTGAGTACCTCGGGCCCGAAGGCTCGCGTAAGTGATGTGTTCACGGCGTTGAGTCGGGCACTGAGCATCGCCTCTGGCGTGGTCACGGTCCACGCATCGTGCATGCTCGCCCGAACGAGGCCTGGATGAAAGTTGTAAAACGTGGCCATGACCACTTCAACCGGCACGGCTCCCATTGCTGCAACGCGCGACGCGAAGTAGCCCATTCGGTTCTTGGTGACTCCGACGGCGGCGTATGCGGGCGGGGCGTCGGGTGTGAAATAGATCATCCCGTGCACAGCTTCCATGCTGCGCCAGGTCTTACGTGCGGTGAGGGCGTCCATCTGGCCAACCGTACGGCATAGGTGCATAGTGTGACGCACATGGAAAATCTCGTCGGCAAGGTTGCGGTAGTCACAGGTGCGGGCAGTGGTATCGGTAAGTCAATTGCCGAACAGTTCGTTGCTGAGGGCATGAAAGTAGTGCTTGCCGACATCGACGAAGTGCGGTTGCGCTCGGTCGAAGCGCAGCTGTCCGAGGTGGGTGGCGATGTCTTCCCGGTGGTGTGTGACACGGCTCTCGAAGAGTCGGTGCAGTCGCTCGCGCAGCGCACCCTCGAGCGATATGGCGCAGCGCATGTGTTGTGCAACAACGCTGGCGTCGTGGGCACGGGCGACCCGTGGACCGGGCCGATGAGCGTGTGGGATTGGGTTGTTGGCATCAACCTGTATGGCGTCATCCACGGCATCCGCGCCTTCTTGCCGATCATGCAAGAGCAAGCCGAGGGGCACATTGTGAACACGGCCTCGATGGCTGGCCTCGTGGCGATGCCCGGTGCGGCTCCCTACAACGTGACCAAGCATGGCGTGGTGGCGCTCAGCGAGGGACTTTTCCTTGAACTCAAGGGCACTGGTTCGCCGGTCAGCGTGTCGGTGTTGTGCCCGGGTTTTGTACGCACTGAATTGATGGCGCAGATGACATGGGCCGATCGCCTTGGCGACAAGCCCGCTGCCACCGCGAACCCCATTGGCCAGTTCATGGATCAGATTCTCCGCGACGGCGTCGAGAACGGCATCTCACCCGAAGACGTGGCGATGCAAGTTGTCGGCGCAATCAAGGCCGACCAGTTTTGGATCCTCACTCACCCCGACTACGGCCAAGCCCCCATCGAGCGCATGCAGCGCGCCGTGGCTCAGGAGAACCCTGCGTGACCGATTGGCTCGACGAGCTTTGGCTCGAGCCTGGGCCGCCGTATTTGGCGATGGGGACGCGCGCGCTCAAGCTTGAAAACTGGCTGGTTGTCAACGACGAATGCGATTTCTATCTCGCTCAAAAGGCGGCCCTGCTTGAGGCCGACCACTCATCGGTGTTTGCGGCGATGCCGGGTACCGAAGCGGCTGGGGCCGAAGTGCTCGCCGAGGTGCAGGCATGGCTGTCTGACCGTGGTGTCGAGATTGCTGCGCCTGCGGGCGATGCACATCCGCTGATCGAGGCGGCGCGTTTGGTGCAGGAAGATCTCGCCGTCTTACAGAAGATCGATGGCGAGTGGGTACTCACGGCGGGTGCGGTGTGCTTCCCCACGCACTGGTGCATCGCCGACAAAGTGGGTAGGTCGCTCGCTGGTGTGCACGGACCCGTGGCCCACTACGAAGACGAGTTGAGCGCGAAGGTCGATCGTCTGCACGACCGACTCAGAGTGGACCGTCCGGTATGGCGGCGCAACTGGATCGTTGCGCCGACGCCACGTCTCGATCTCATCGAACGTGGAGGTCTCGCGAGCGCAGGCACCCCAAATGTCGAACTGGTTATCGAAGCCGACGGATCGCCGATGTGGATTCGCAGCGAGCGTCAGACGTTGCGGCGGCTTCCACAAACCGATGCGATTGTGTTCACGATCCTCGTGCAGCGCACACCGCTGGGCGTATTGCTCGAGCGGCCCGATCTCGCTGCGCGCATGCTCAGCGTCACCGACGCGTGGGATGCCGAAAAGCGGATGTATGCCTCTACCGGAGGTGCGCTGCGTCAGCTCAACGAATGGCTCGCCAAGGTGGCTCACGCCGGCTGAGTTCAGCCGAGTTCGGCGATGTCGAGGTCGAAACGGTGGTGGCGCCAGGTCCGCAGCGCTGCGATTGCGTCGCCGCCGGTGGTAAGAACGTGGCGAGCAAGCATGCCCTTGGCTGCCTTGGCGTCATGCCCGGCCACTTTGCCATCGCGCTCGATGAAGCCCACCCGAACTCCTTCGCGGTAGCGATCGGGGGTTGGCGTCCACGCAGCGCGATGTTCGTTGGGGAGCAGGTCGATCACCACCCGCTTGGTGAGCACCTCGTTGAGGGCGTCGCTCAGGTCGTTGCGCCACCACGTGCTCAAGACACCGAATCCTGGGAGCCGAGCTCCCATCTTGAGCCGGTACTCGGGCGTTGGCTCGCCGGCCGCTACGACTCCGAGCAAGCCCGAGATCACAAACACGCTGCGCGCCGCCCGACGTTGGTCGGCTGCGGGCATCGACTTCAGGTCGAGGTGATCCCATACAACGCCGGTGTATCGACTCGATGCGGGCAGCGCCGGGGCAGCGGCGAGCGTGCTGTTGGCTTGCAGCGCAGCGGCCAAATGTTTGCCGCCCACGCCAAGTAGTTTCTCGTCGCCACCATGCGCAGCGGCGAGGGCATCGACCAGCAATTGCCGCTGAGCGCCAAGCTCAGCACCGAACTGGCCATCGGCTGGACTCCACAAGGTCTTGCCTCCACCTGACGCTTTGCCCTCCGATGGAGGCAACAAAATAGCGAGCGGTTGGTTGGCCATTCGTTGATTTAACCGGCATACAGTCGTGTCATGACTTCCATTTATGGTCCGGTTACCGACTGGGCGACCGATTTTGATCACGCTGACCCCGAATACAACGCCAACGCTCCCGAAATTTGGGCACAACTGCGCGAGCAGTGCCCCGTGGCGCACACCGATCGTTACAACGGCACATGGCTGCCCGTGACACACGAACTCGTCACGCAGATTGCCTACGACACCGAGCACTTCACCTCCCGCTCGGTCGTGGTGTCGCCGTTCATGCCTATCGCTCAAAGCCCAATCGGCAACGCGCCTCCCATTTCAAGCGACCCCCCGTTTCATCACGAGGCACGTCGGTTGCTGTTGCCAGCGTTTTCTCCAAAGGTGATCGAGCCGCTCGAGAAAGACATTCGCGAACTGTGTCGGCGCCTGTTGGCCGACATGGGTGATGCCGATGTGGTCGATGCCGCCGTTCAATACGCGCAGCACATTCCGGTCAACGTGATCGCGCTCATGCTTGGCTTCCCATTGGAAGACGCCGACTTGTTCCGCGGGTTCGTGCACGATGTGCTCGAAGGCGTCAACATCGACATGGAGCAGCGCATGATGGCCTTCGGTCGTCTTGCTGCGTATCTCGATGAGCAGATCGCTCGCCATGTCGCTCACCCTCGTGACGACCTCACCAGTTTCTTGCTCAACGCCGAAATTGGTGGCGAGCCGCTCAGCGAGGGCCACGTTCGCGGCACCATGGTGCTGTTACTTGTGGCTGGCATCGACACCACCTGGAGCGCCATTGGCTCCAGCCTGATGCACCTTGCAGCAACGCCCGCCGACCGCGAGCGCCTCTTGACTGAACCCGAACTGGTCCCCACTGCCATCGAGGAACTGTTGCGTGCCTACGCGCCAGTCACGATGGCACGAATGGTGAAAGAAGATGTCGAGATCGGCGGATGTCCGATGAAGGTCGACGAGTGGGTTCTGCTTCCATTCCCCGCGGCCAACGTAGACCCGCTCGCGTTCGACCGTGCCGACGAAGTGCTCATCGACCGTGAAGAGAATCGTCACGCGGCATTTGGTCTTGGCATTCATCGCTGCCTCGGCTCGAACCTCGCTCGGCTCGAACTGCGCATCGCTGTCGAAGAGTTCCTTGCTCACTTCCCTAACTTCGAGCTTGCCGACGCCGATGCCATCACCTGGAGCGTGGGCCAAGTTCGCGGACCTCGTCAGCTGCCGGTGCGCATCATTCGCTGACCCATCCTGTGCATGCGACACCCCATCTCTAGGATGGGTGAGCCATGTCGCTGTTTGATGACGATTCCCCAACTTCACTACTCACCGGGCTCAACTCCGATCAACTTGACGCGGTGGTGCATACCGGCGGGCCGTTGCTTGTGGTGGCTGGTGCCGGCTCGGGCAAGACCCGCGTGCTTACCCATCGCATCGCGCATCTCATCGATAGCGAAGGCGTGCATCCGCAGCGCATCTTGGCCATCACGTTTACCAACAAGGCCGCTGGCGAAATGAAAGAGCGGGTCGGCAATCTTGTCGGTCCGGCAGCAAAGAACATGTGGGTCAGCACATTCCACGCTGCGTGCGTGCGAATCCTGCGTGCGCACGCCGATCTGCTCGGCTACCCACGTTCGTTCAGCATCTACGACCAAAGCGATGCGCAGCGCCTCACTGGTTACGTCATTCGCGATCTCGCACTCGACTCGAAACGGTTCACGCCCCGCGGCGTTCACAACGTGATCAGCAAGTGGAAGAACGAGTTGATGTTTCCCGGCGACGCGCTCACTACCGCTGCGACGCCGTTAGATCGCAAGAACGCCGAGATCTACCGCGACTATCAGGTGCGGCTGCATAAGGCTGGAGCGATGGATTTCGACGATTTGCTCACCAATGTGGTGTTGCTCTTTCGTCAACATCCCGAAGTGCTGAATCAGTACCAAGAGCGATTTCTACACATCCTTATCGACGAGTATCAAGACACCAACACGGCGCAGAACCAGATCGTTTTGATGCTCGGTGCCCTGCATCAAAACGTCACTGTTGTGGGCGACCAAGACCAGTCGGTGTACCGCTTTCGTGGCGCCGATCTGCGCAACATCTTGCAGTTCGAAGAAGCCTTCGAAGATGTGACCACCATCGTGCTCAACCAGAACTACCGCAGCACGCAGATCATTCTCGATGCCGCGAACTCGGTCATCGCCAACAACCCAGCGCGCAAGCTCAAGACCTTGTGGAGCGAGCTTGGCCGGGGTGAGACCATCACCCGCTATCACGCCGACGACGAAGGCGATGAGGCGATGTGGGTGGCGCGCACCGCCACCGATGTTCACGACAACCAAGCCGTGATGTGGAAAGAGATCGCCATCTTTTACCGCACGAACGCGCAAAGCCGTGTGGTCGAAGAAGCGTTGATGCGCCAGGGCATTCCCTACAAGGTGGTTGGCGGCACGCGCTTTTACGATCGGCGTGAAATCAAAGACGCCATGGCGTATCTGCGTGCCATCGTGAATCCGGCCGACGAAGTCAGCATCAAGCGTGTGCTCAACGTGCCCAAGCGGGGCATCGGTGACACCAGCGTTGGCAAGCTCGATGCGTGGGCACGCGAGACCGGCGACGGTTTCATCGACGCGATGCGTCATGCCGACGAGGCCGGTCTGGGTGGCGGCGCGGCGCGTGGGGTTGCTTCGTTCGCAGCCTTGCTCGATTCGCTCGCCCACATGCTCGATGGCTCGCCCGCCGATGTGCTGCAAGCGGCGCTCGATCAAAGTGGCTATCTCGCCGAGCTCGAAGCCGAAAGTTCAGTCGAGGCAGCCGGTCGGCTCGAGAACATTGGCGAGCTCATTGGGTCGGCTCGCGAGTTCACCCGAGTCGATGAGTTTCTCGAGCAGGTATCGCTGGTGGCCGACACCGACGAACTCGACGATGACAATCGTGTTGTGATGATGACCCTGCATGCGGCCAAGGGGCTCGAGTTTCCGTACGTGTTCTTGGTGGGCATGGAAGAAGGCATCTTCCCGCACGTGCGGGCGCAGAGCGACCCTGACGAACTCGAAGAAGAACGGCGCCTTGCCTATGTGGGCATCACGCGCGCCCAGCAGAAACTTCATGTGTCGCACGCCTGGAGCCGCAGCCTGTTTGGCAGCACGCAGTACAACCCGTCGTCGCGCTTCCTCGACGAGATCCCGCCCGAACTGCAAGAGCAAAAGGGCAACGTCGCTGGGCGCAGTTCATATGGCCGTCAGAGCTACCGCGATCGCGATTCCGGATCGGGTTCAGGCTCATACGCGGGCGCGGGCGCCTATCGATCGCGCTCGGGAGACTCCGGCGATTCGCACAGCCGCGAGGCCGCCGAAGCCCATCGAGAGCGCGTTGTCGATGCCGCTATCAACGCTGGCAAGCGCTTGGCCCCGCAGCCCGCCAATTCGCAGTTGTTGGCGCTGCGCGTGGGCGACGATGTCGAGCATCCGTCGTTCGGTGAGGGTGTCATCATCAACATCGAAGGCAGCGGCGAAAAGGCCGAGGCAACCATCCGATTCCGCGACGTAGGCACGAAACATCTCGCCCTCGCGTGGGCGCCGCTGAAGAAGTTGTAGAACAACCCAATGGACACGGCCCTCATTCGTTGGCGCAGCTACGCAACCGAGCAGATTTCGTTGCTGGTGCGTCTCGTGCGCTGGGCGGCGCTGGGTGCGCTCTCGGGTGCATTGGCTGGCGCTGCATCGTGGGTCTTTCTCGAGGGCCTCGAGCGTGTCACGCATTGGCGCGAAGACGGCCGGCAGTGGTTGGTCTATCTGTTGCCAGTGGTGGGCCTCGCAATCGGGGTCGTCTATCACTACTTCGGCGGTCGCTCTCGCGAGGGCAACAACTTGTTGCTCGACGAGATCCACGAGCCCACCGCGTGGGTGCCGCAGCGGATGGCGCCGATGGTGCTTGTGGGCACGTGGCTCTCGCATCTGTTTGGTGCTTCCGCTGGGCGCGAGGGCACTGCGTTACAGATGTCGGGCACCTTGTCCGATGCGCTGGCGCGGGTTATTCGGCTTTCGGCCGCCGATCGCCGGGTCATGCTTATTGCGTCGTTGGCGGGCGGTTTCGGCGCCGTGTTTGGGGTGCCGGTAGCGGGCGCAGTGTTTGCGCTCGAGGTGCAGTCCATCGGGCGTATGCGGTTCGAGGCGCTGGTTCCGGCGCTCACCGCGTCGATCGTTGGCGACCGGGTGTTGCGTGCCCTCGGCGCCAAGCACTCGCTGTTCGACGCGCTCAGCCCCCATGTCACCGCGTCGGTGCTGCTTCGAGTCGCCGCGGCCAGCCTCTTGTTCGGCCTTGTTGGCGCCGCCTATTCGTCGTGGGTGCACGGCCTCAAAGCGATGCTGGCGCGGCGCGTGCCGTGGGCGCCACTGCGGCCATTCATCGGCGGCACGGCAACCATCGCACTCGTGCTGTTGTTTGGTCACGACTATCAGGGCTTGTCGTCGCCCCTCACCGCGCGTGCGCTGCACGGCGACCATCTCGGCTTTGCGGTGTTCGCTCTCAAGTTGCTGTTCACGATCATCGCCATCGGCAGCGGTTTCATCGGCGGCGAGGTCACGCCGCTGTTCATGATGGGCGCCACGCTTGGCTCGGCACTTGCCCTGCCCCTCGGGCTCGATGGTCGGCTTCTTGCGGCGGTTGGTTTCTGCGCCGTGTTTGCTGGGGCAGCGAACACGCCGATTGCTTGCGCCATCATGGGTGTCGAGCTGTTTGGTGGGGCAGCGTTTGCTCCCATCGCCGTGGGTTGCGTCATTGCCTATGCGTTCAGTGGCCACCGAAGTATCTACACCAGCCAACGTGTGCATACCGCCAAGTCGGGTCATCGCGTCGAGGGCTCGCCGCGGGTGGGCGAGTGGCAACAGTGGCGTCGCAATCGTCCCGATCGCGAGCCGCAACAGGGGTAGCTTGCACCCATGTTCTCTGTCATCGAAGGCCGCGTACTTGGTTGTCTGATCGAAAAAGAACGCACGGTTCCCGATCAGTATCCGTTATCGATGAACTCGCTGGTGTCGGCGTGCAACCAGTCGTCGTCGCGTGATCCCGTCATGACGCTCGACGAACACGAGGTCGACGCTGCAGTCAGCACGCTCAAGGCTCAGGGCTGTGCGCGCATTGTGCATCCCACGCATGGTCGCGGGGTCGTGCGAGTTCGCCAAGTATTCGACGAGAAGTTCGCGCTTGAGGCAGCCGATGCTGCCGTGATGGGGGTGCTGCTGGTTCGCGGCCCACAGACTGCGGCCGAACTTCGTACGCGTACCGAACGGTTGCACAACTTCGACAATGTGGCCGATGTCGACACGTGCCTCCATCAACTTGCCGAGCGTCAGTTCGTGCAGCTCATCGAGCGCCAGCACGGACAAAAAGAGCAGCGCTGGCAGCAGCTTGTCGCCGAAGAGGCCGAGCAATCGGCGCCGCCCGCTGCCGTCACTGCATCGGGTCTTGCCGGCAGCGTGGTCGATCGCGTGGCCCAGCTCGAAGAACGCGTGGCCAAGCTCGAAGCCGCCCTCGCCGACCTGCTGTAAGTCGGCGGCGAAGTGGCGGCGCTCACGCCCTTCACGGGCGTGTACGCCGCCACTTCGCGACAGGCGTCGTGATCTCAGCCCACGCTCCATAACCTTGGCCCATGTTCGCCTGCGCCCAATGGGGTGCCGTAGGCGAGTTTGCAGCTTCTCGCCACGGCGCGGTTACCCGCAAGCAGGCTGCCGAACTTGGGATCTCCACCAAAGTTGTTGCCCGGCTGAAATCGTCGGGGCATCTGCTTGAGCCGCTGCCCGGCGTGTTGGTTGTCGTTGGATCCGTGCCCACGTGGGAGCAGCGGCTCACCGTCGCCACGCTTGCTTCGTCGCAGGCCGGAATCGCCAGCCATCGTTCAGCGGCTGCACTACACGGATTCGATGGATATGCGCGCCGGCCGATCGAGGTCATCGTTCCGAATTGGCGCCCAGTGATCGCCTCGTTCGCCGAGCAACATCGATCGCTCGTTCCGGGCTGTGACGCGGTTTACATCGACAACATCCGCTGCACCGGAATTGCCCGCACGTTGGCCGATCTAGGTGCCGTCGATCCGATTGATCGAGTTCGCGCGGCGTTTGAATCTGCGTGGCGTCGGGGCGCAAGTCTGCAGTGGTTACGCGAAACAGCCGAGCGTCTGCACCGACCTGGCCAGAGCGGCACTCGTGTTCTGCTGACGTTGCTCGACGAGGCCGAGCGTCATCTCCGGCCAACGGAGTCGACCCTTGAGCTGCGGCTCGAGGCGTGCCTGCGGGGCATCGAAGGATTGGTTCGACAGCACGTAGTCGTCGCCGAGTCGGGGCAGTTTGTGGCGCGTGTCGATTTCGCGGTGCCTCGGGTGAAATTGGCAATCGAGGCACACAGCCGACAGTTTCACTTCGGATCTGAGGCGGTTCACCATGATGAGGCTCGCGAGCATTCGCTCGCTGCGCAGGGCTGGATGGTTGTTTACATGGGGGATCGGCATATCCGGTCGAAGGCTCGGGTTCGAAAGCAGGTGCTCGACATCATCCGCGCGCGCGAGACGTAAGCCGGCAGCGAAGTGGCGGCGCTCACGCCCTTCACGGGCGTGTACGCCGCCACTTCGCGACTCAGGAGCGCGAACGTGCTTGAATCTGTAGTCATGAAGGCAGCGATTCTTGTTGAGAGCCTCACGGGTAACACGTGGAAGGCAGCCGAGCTTGTGGCAGCAAACCTGCAGCAGGCCAAGTGGGACATCACCGGATTATCGAAGGTGCGCGACCCTGACCACGCCAGTATCCAAGAAGCCGACATCGTGCTCGTGGGGACTTGGACGCACGGACTTTTCTTGGTCGGACAAGCTCCGGCTGGTGCTGCGTTGCTCAGCCAACTCCCGGCGATGCGTGGCAAGCAGGCCGCCGTGTTTTGCACCTTTGCGCTCAACCCGGCCGGCACGCTCGACAAGATGACCCGCATCATTTCGGGCGTTGGCGCCGATGTGATCGGTGGTTTGGCGATGAACCGCCGCCATCTCGATCGCAATGCCGAAGAGTTTGCGCTGCGTCTGCTCGATGCCGTGCCCGCCCGCCGCTAGGCGTTGGTAGGGCTCGGTAGAGAGCTCTCGGTCGTTCTCAAGCTGATGGTGAGTCGACCATCTGGCCACACGATGAGTTTCACGCCGCTCGGCGGAAGAGCGAGATCGGCCACGCCCAACGTGCGGCCTTCGCAATCGGTGAACTGGTGAGTCTTTTTGATTTGGGTGATTTTGCAGCTCACGTTGCGGTCGGCGGGATAGGCCATGCTGATGGTCCAGTTTGCCTTCTCGATATCGCCGGTGTGATCGAGCACGATGGAGAGGCGACCACTCGAGTTCAACAGGTCGGGCAGAATCAAGGAACCACCGTCTTCAACGACTCGGGCTAACGAAGCGGTATTGCCCGCCTCGAAGGCGCTCGGTGCAAAACCACTTGCTGTGGTTCCGCTGTTGTGTGAGATGAAAACGGCGATGCCCCAGAGGAAAAGCCCGAGCGCAACAAAAAAGGCAAGGCCGCCGAGCACGGGTACAGCGGCTCGGGCGAATGGTGATCGAAGCTGTGGACGGCGCATTCCCGCAAGTCTGCCCGATCGGCGTTCGGGATGCTCATTGCACGTTCTGGTGTCGTCGGTTGTGACAAATGGGGTGAGTGCGCCTAGGGTTCGATACTCGTGAAGCGGACTTACCGTGTTGTTGTTGCCAAGCCCGGCCTCGATGGGCATGATCGGGGCGCGAAGACCATCACCCGCGCCCTTCGCGATCATGGTTTCGAAGTGATCTATACGGGGCTACATCAGACCCCTGAACAGATCGCCGAGACGGCCTTGCAGGAAGATGTCGACGCTGTCGGCCTGTCGTTGCTCAGCGGAGCGCACCTCACGCTGTTTCCGCGTGTAATGGAAGAACTTCGCAAACGTGATCTCGGCGATGCACTTGTCTTTGGTGGCGGCGTCATTCCCGACGCTGATGCCCGTGCGCTGCGCGAGCAAGGCGTTGCACAAATCTTTGGACCAGGCAGCTCGCTCAAGGGCATCGCTGCATGGCTCGAAACCGAACTCGACAATAGAGAGGACTGACCTTGGATCTCTTCGAATATCAGGGAAAGCAGTACTTCGCCCGCTTCGACATCCCGGTGAGCCCCGGCGGTATCGCCGACACCGTGGAAGAAGCCGTTGTGCAGGCAGCCGCAGCCGGTTATCCGGTGGTTGTGAAGGCACAGGTGCAAGTTGGCGGCCGCGGTAAGGCTGGCGGCATCAAGTTGGCCAACAACGAAGACGAAGTTCGCTTGCACGCCGGAAACATTCTGGGCATGGACATCAAGGGCCATCTCGTCGAGCGCGTCTGGGTTGAATACGCCAGCGACATCGCCGAGGAGTACTACGCCAGCTTCACGCTCGATCGTGCCGCGAAGAAGCATCTGTTGATGTTGTCGGTCGAAGGTGGCGTCGAGATCGAAGCGGTCGCCGAGAGCAACCCCGATGCGATTCTGCTGCGTCACATCGATCCAGTTGATGGCATCACGCTCGAGTGGGCCCGCCAGGCCGCAATCGATGCCCGCATGCCAGCGCAGTCGGTCGAAGGCGTCGCCTCGATTCTGGTGAAGTTGTACCGCTGCTTCACCGAGGGCGACTGCGACCTCGCCGAGATCAACCCGCTGATTCTCAAGCCAACCGGCGAGATTCATGCGCTCGATGCAAAGGTGAGCCTCGACAACAACGCCGAGTTCCGTCATCCTGAGTGGGCCGAGTATCGCGAAACCGAAGTGCTCGACGAGCGCGAGTTGTTGGCTCGTGAAAAGGGCTTGCAGTACATCGGCTTGCAAGGTTCAGTTGGCATCATCGCCAACGGCGCCGGTCTGGCGATGAGCACGCTCGACGTGGTCAACCAAGTGGGCGGCTCAGCAGCCAACTTCCTCGACATCGGTGGCGGCGCGAACGCCGACCTGATGTCGGCAGCACTCGAGGTCATCAACTACGACCAGAGCGTGAAGAGCATTCTCATCAACATCTTCGGCGGCATCACCCGCGGCGAAGAAGTGGCCAAGGGAATCGTCGAGGCCCTCAACCGGGTTTCGCTGCGGGCCCCGATCGTGATTCGTCTCGATGGCACCAACGCCGAGGAAGGCCGCCAGATCTTGCTCAGCGCTGGCATCCCCGAGAGTGTGCTGCAAAGCAAACCCACCATGTTGGAAGCCGCTCGTGCGGCCGTAGCAATCGCAAACGCGAACTGAGGCTGAGTCATGGCAATTTTTGTTGATCAGAACACCAAGGTCATCGTGCAGGGTCTTACGGGCGGGCAGGGCAAGTACCACGGCCTGCGCAACCGGGCTTACGGCACTCAGGTTGTTGGCGGCGTCACCCCCGGTAAGGGCGGTCTCGATGTCGAAGGCATCCCAGTGTTCGACAGCGTTGCTGATGCTGTTGCCGCTACGGGCGCAGATGCATCGTTCATCGCCGTGCCGCCCAAGGCTGCTTCAGCTGCCATTCTCGAAGCGGCCGCCGCAGGCGTGCGTTTTGTGGTGTGCATCACCGAGGGCATTCCTGCTCAAGACGAAGCCCGCGTGTATAACACCCTCCTTCGCGACTTCCCCGGAACCCGTTTGCTCGGTCCGAACTGCCCAGGCATTATCAGCCCCGGCAAATGCAACATCGGCATCACGGCTGGCGAGATCGCCGAACTGCCCAGCGCTTCGGGCCCCAACGTGGGCATCGTGTCGCGGTCGGGCACGCTTACATATCAGGCGCTCTACGAACTCAAGCAGCGCGGCATCGGCGTGTCCACGTGCGTGGGCATCGGTGGCGACCCTGTGCCAGGCACCAACTTCATTGATTGCCTCAGCCAGTTCCAGGCCGACCCCGAGACTCACGCGATCATCATGATCGGCGAGATCGGTGGCTCAGCCGAAGAAGAGGCAGCCGAGTTCATTAAGGCCAATGTCACCAAGCCAATGAGCGCCTACATCGCAGGCGTTACGGCGCCCGCCGGCAAGAAGATGGGCCACGCTGGCGCCATCGTCAGCGGCGGTAAGGGCACGGCTCAGGGCAAGATGGACGCACTTGCAGCAGCGGGTGTGCGCATCGGTCTGAACCCAACCGAAGCGGGCGACTTGATGGCCGAGATCGTGGCCAGCCTTCGCTGACCCGTTGTCATCGTTCGACAATCTGTGAGGGTCCCGGGCACACGCTCGGGGCCCTCAGTCGTTTTCTCCGTCCCGGCTGGCTCAGCCCACCGGCGGAGGTGGTGGGGGTGGCGGTGGCGGCGAAGCGTCGCCACTGCCAACGTGATGGAACGACGCGCGCAGCTTGTCGATGTCCTTGAGGTCCTCGAGCGTGCCGCCGGACTCTGTGTAGACGAGGAATCCGCCAAATGTGACGACCAACGCTGCGACGAGTCCGATGTAGATTCCCGCCGAGCGATCGTAGAACTCGATGCCAATGATGAGCTTGAGCAGTACGAAGATGGAGCCAAGCGCCCCGGCCGCTACGTACGACACGGCTGGCAGCTTTGGGGCCGCAACTCCGAACGCAGGCAGGGCCAGCACTACGGCTGCGCCGAGGAACACAATGAACCACAGCGTGCACCACAAGAACCCAGCATCAAATCCGTTTGCACTGGCCCCAGCAAGGCGTACTCCGAACACCGAGGCGAAGCTGAACCAGTCGAAAAATGATGCAATCGCGAACAGAACGCTTCCGCCGATAAACACCATCGAACCTTTACTTACCTTGCTGACGTCCATTGCAATCCTCCAGTAATGGGGTAGATGGATACACGCGAACCATATGCCTGTTGAACGTTGCGTAAACAGAGCACAATGGCCCAACTCTTGGTGTTCTAAGGTCGCCGCCGTGCCTTCAGCTTTGCTTTCAGTGTTCGATAAGTCCGGAATCGTTGAGTTTGCGCAGGGATTGCACGACCTTGGTTGGCGCCTCGTCAGCAGCGGCGGAACCGCTAAAGCCATAGCTGGTGCCGGTTTGCCGGTCGTAGACCTTGCCGACCTCACCGGATATCCGGCCATCTTGGGGCATCGGGTGGTCACGTTGCATCCTGTGATCCACGGCGGCTTGTTGGCCGACCTCGATCAACCCGAACATGTCGCCGAACTTGCCGCATATGGCATCGAGCCGTTGTCCCTCGCGGTGGTGAACCTGTATCCGTTCAGCAGCGACCCGAGCATTGATCTCATCGACATTGGCGGGCCAACGCTCATTCGTGCCGCCGCAAAAAATCATGCCCATGTCGGTGTCGTGATGGACCCCGCGCAATACGGCGGCGTGCTCACCGAGTTGCGCAATGAGGGGCAGCTCACTGCAGCTACCCGGCGTTCGCTGGCCGCCACGGCGTTCGCTCGCATCGCCGCATACGACGCCGACATCGCCACGTGGTTCGCCGCTCCGGCGGCCGACGAATCACCGCTGCCCGCCACGTTGCACCTGTCGCTCGAACTCGCTCAGCCACTGCGCTACGGCGAAAATCCGCATCAGCATGGAGCCCGTTATCGCCGCGTTGGAGCGCAGAGTTGGTGGGACTCAGCCACGCAACATGGCGGCAAAGAACTCAGCTATCTCAACGTGTACGACACCGAGGCAGCGTGGCGCTTAGCGAACCGATTCGATGCGCCAGCGGTGGTCATCGTGAAGCACGCCAACCCCTGCGGCGTGGCCGTTCACACCGACATTGCCGAGGCCTACATCCGTGCCAACGCATGCGATCCGGTCAGCGCGTTCGGCGGCATTGTGGCCGTCAACCGGGTTGTCACGGCGGCGCTGGCTACTGCGCTCGCGCCGGTCTTCACCGAGGTCGTCGTCGCCCCGTCATTCGAACCCGAGGCGCTTGAGATCTTGCTCGCCAAGAAGAACATGCGAGTGCTGTCGGCTTCGTCGTGGCCCGGTTCGGCGCTCGATATGCGCACGGTCGACGGTGGTCTGCTGGTGCAGCAGTCCGACACCGTGAACCTCGACCGCAGTTCGTGGCAAGTGGTCACCGACGCAGCGCCCACAGCTTCGCAATGGGACGACCTTGCCTTTGCGTGGCAGGTCTGCGCCGTTGTGAGCAGCAACGCGATTGTGTTCGCCAAAGACGGCCAAGCCTTTGGCATCGGGGCCGGCCAACAGAACCGGCTCGACTCGGCCCGCATCGCGCAAGATCGCAGCGCGGGTCGTGCCAGCGGCGGCGTCTGTGCCAGCGATGCGTTCTTCCCATTTCGCGACGGTCTCGATGCGGCGGCCGCTGCTGGCATCCGTGCAATCATCCAGCCCGGTGGCAGCGTGCGCGACGACGAAGTCATCGCTGCCGCCAACGAGCACGGCATTGCGATGGTGTTCACCGGCGAGCGGCACTTCCGTCACTGAGCAGTTGACGAAATGCAAACGCGCCCCTCACCCTTGGTGATCGCTTGGGGCTAGTCTTCCCGCATGGCGAGAATTGGCGACCTTCTCCGGGCCGGTCCGACGTATTCTTTCGAGTTCTTTCCGCCGAAATCCGACGACGCGCAACTCACGCTTGGGCGCACGATCGCCGAACTCGAGCCGTTGAATCCCTCGTTCGTGTCGGTCACCTATGGCGCCGGCGGATCTACCCGTGTTCGCACCCGCGATGTGGTCACATGGGTGCGCCGCGAAACCGAGGTCACGCCAATGGCGCATCTCACGTGCCAAGGCCATACCCGCGCCGAGATCACCGAGATTCTCGCTCACTACCGTGATGCCGATGTCGAAAACATCATGGCGTTGGGTGGCGATGTGCCCAACGATCCCTCTGAGGTCGCCCCAAGCGACTACACCTTCGCCAGCGAACTTGTTGCCGACATCGACCTGCACGAGTATTTCTCAATTGGTGTTGCTGCCCATCCAGAGGGCCACCCTCGTTCACCCGACATGGCAACCGATCGCCGTCGTTTGGCCGACAAACTTCGCCGCGCCGACTTCGCCATCACGCAGTTCTTCTTCGATGTCGATCACTACGTGCGTCTCGTCGACGAGTTGCAGGCCCTCGGCGTGGATAAGCCGGTGCTGCCTGGCATCATGCCCGTGACCAATAAAGGCCAGATTCAACGCATGGCGCAGATGAGTGGCACGGCGTTGCCGACGTGGCTGATCGACCGACTCGCTGCCACCGACGATCCTCACGAAGTGCGCAAGATTGGCGTGCACGTGGCCACCGAATTGTGCGAAGCGTTGTTGCTGGCAGGCGCTCCCGGGTTGCACTTCTACACGCTTAATCGCAGCACGGCCACCCGCGAGATCTACGCGAACCTGAAGTTGGCAGCCGCTCACTGACAGCGATGCGTTGGGTGGCGTGCCCTCGGAGCCTCGTGCGCATCGGCAATAATGAACGTCATCACCACTCGACCCATTACCCGCGCGCCTGCGCAGCAGATCAGTCGCGTGCCGTATCTTCCCGGCCTCGACGGGATGCGCGCGGTCGCAGTGCTGGCCGTGATGCTGTACCACGCCCATTTGTGGCTCACCGCTGGCTTCTTGGGTGTCGAAGTTTTCTTTGTGATCAGCGGCTATCTCATCACCATGTTGCTGATAGCCGAACACGAACGCACCGGGCGGCTTCACCTCGCTGACTTTTGGCGCCGTCGCTTCCGGCGGCTGCTCCCGGCGCTGTACCTCGCGATGCTGATGGTCGCCGTGTATTGCCTTGTGTTGTTCCCTCAGGCGTTGGGCAAGCTGCGCGGCGACCTGATGGCAGCAGTGACGTACTCGACCAACTGGTTCCAGGTCATCAGCGGCCAGAGCTACACGGGCGAATTCGACTTTGCTCCGTTGCGGCATCTGTGGTCGCTGGCAGTCGAGGAACAGTTCTATTTGTTCTGGCCAGTGGTGATGCTCGTGGTCTTGCGCAAGGGACGAGCACGACTTCCCCGAGTTGGTTTATGGCTGCTCGGTATCTCGGTTCTCATCACCATCGCCACAGCGTTGTTCTTTCACTCTGGGTCGTTGCCCGATTGCGCGGTTGTCGTACGTGGTCGTGAGAGCCTCGGCCCTCCGTGCACCTTCGAAGTGTTCGGACGAGTAGTCGAGAAGAACAACTTCTTGTACCTCGGCACGATGAGCCGGATGAGTGGCATTCTGCTCGGTGCCGGCTTTGCGATGGTGTGGCGACCGGTGGCCATCATGCGTGGCCCGTTGCGTCACAAGGCACGGTTGCTGAACCGGGTCGGCGTCGCTGGGCTCTTGGTGCTGGCGTTCTTGGTGCTCAAGTTTGAGTTGTTCTCAACCTTCACCTCGAGTTGGTACGCCCCCATCTTCCGTGGCGGATTGCTGCTCACTGGCTTGGCCACGCTGATGACGATCGCCGCAGTGACACACCGCGGCACACGGATGTCGAAGGTGCTCAGCAACCCCTTGTTCAACTGGGTGGGCACGCGTTCGTACGGTTTGTACCTCTTTCATTGGCCGATCTATCAGTTCATCCGTAAAGAGGCTGGCGTACAGCTCAGCGTGTCTCAAATGCTGTTTGCATGGGTCTGCGCCGGTGTCGTTGCCGAGGCCAGCTATCGCTTCGTAGAGATGCCTATTCGCAGTGGGCACTTCGCCGCGTGGTGGCGCAACCGGCGCGGTTTTGGGGCCGTTGAACGTCGCAACCTGATTGCCGGGCTCGCCTGTGCTTCGCTGTTGTTGGGCTTCCTCGGCGTACGAGTTGCGCTGGCGCCCTTGAAATGCACCAACGTGAATGAGTGTTCCTTCGAGCAGGGACTGCTCGCCGCTTCGCCCGCTACGTCGGCCAACACCCAGCCCACCGGCTCTACAAGCTCGCAACCGGTGGCGTCCACGGTTCCCGGCGAGGTGACCACCACCACCGAGGCGGCAACCACCACTACCGCGGCGCCCATTAAATTCACGGTGTTCGCCATCGGTGATTCGGTGATGCTCGGAGCGCGGCCAACAATGATGTTCGCCGGCATCGACGGCGTCGACGCAGCGGTGAGTCGTCAGGCCAAAACCGGTGCCACCATCCTCGAGGGTGTTGCTTCGTTGGGGTCGCTCGGCGATTACGTGGTGATCCATCTCGGCACCAATGGCCCGATGTCTGCCGAGACACTCGATCGACTCATGCGTGCCAGCGCAAGTGCGCGGGTGGTCGCCGTGCTGACCGTGTCGGCAGATCGCACCTGGACCAATGGCAACAACGAACTCATCCGGGCGCTGCCAGCAACGCACCCCAATGTGGTGCTCGTCGATTGGCAGATGGCCGTGGGCGCGCATCCCGAGTTCATCAGCGGCGATGGTGTGCATCTCAAGACCGCCGAGGCGAAGAAGTTCTACACCAATCAAATTCTTGGTGCGCTCGGGTTTGCTCAACTGCCATAGGTCACCAGTTGTCATTGGTTTTTTGTTGAGCGCGTGCCACGGCGTACGCTCGGGGCTATGACATCCCCTGTTCGTGTTGCAGTTTCCGGCGCCGCCGGTCAGATTGGTTACAGCCTCTTGTTCCGTATCGCGTCTGGCGCGATGCTCGGACCCGATACCCCGATCATCTTGCAGATGCTCGAAGTCACCCCGGCGCTCAAGGCGCTCGACGGTGTGCGCATGGAGCTCGAAGATTGTGCGTTCCCACTGTTGGCCGACATGGTCTGCACCGACGATGCCAACGTGGCATTCGGCGACGTAGATGTGGTGCTGCTCGTTGGCGCCATGCCACGCAAGGCCGGCATGGAGCGCGCCGATTTGCTCAGCGCAAACGGTGGCATCTTCAAGCCGCAGGGCAAGGCGCTCAGCGACAATGCCAGCAAAGACGTCAAGGTTCTCGTTGTCGGTAACCCCGCCAACACCAACGCACTCATCGCGATGCACAACGCGCCGAATCTCGATCATGGTCGTTTCACCGCCATGACCCGCCTCGACCACAACCGCGCCGTGTCGCAGCTGGCCGCAAAGACGGGCCGCCCAGTGAGCTCGGTGAAGCAGATGACCATCTGGGGCAACCACTCGACCACGCAATACCCCGACCTGTTCCATGCCGAAGTCGATGGCCAGAACGCGTACTCGTTGGTTAACGATCACGCATGGGTCGACTCTACGTTTATCCCAACCGTTGCCAAGCGCGGCGCTGCGATCATCGAAGCCCGCGGCGCTTCATCGGCCGCATCGGCCGCCAACGCTGCCATTGGCCATGTGCGCTCATGGGCGCTCGGCACCGAGCCCGGCGACTGGGTCTCGATGGCCGTCCCATCCGATGGCTCGTATGGCGTCCCCGAGGGCCTCATCTCGTCGTTCCCATGCGTGTGCAAGGACGGCAACTACAGCATCGTCCAAGGTCTCGAAATCGACGACTACAGCCGCGGCAAGATCGATGCCAGCACCGGCGAGCTCGAAGAAGAGCGCACCGCAGTTCGCGAGCTCGGCCTCATCTAAATCCAAATCCGAATCCGCTCCATCAAACGGTTTGTTGAAGACAATTGGTCGAGGGTCGACCTATTGGCTTCAACAAACCGGGCAGTGAGGGTGCCGGTGAGTAGTGCGCGCAGGCTCGGGGGATGCGAGTAGTGCGCGGGGCTAGTTGCTCAGGCGCAGCGTGACGATCTGGAATGGTTTGAGGCTGAGCGAAATGGTGGTGCCGTCGAACGACGCCGCATCGGCCATTTCTGGTAATGCTCGCTCAAGGAAGTCGCACACCACAACGTGCGAGGCCGCAAAGGCCGTTGTGAGGCTCGCTGAGGCACGTCCACCAGTGGATTCGTAGCATCGCAGCACCATGTCGCCGCTGCCGTCTTGTGCCTGCTTTACGGCGGTGACGACGATGGCCGGGTTCGATGACGCAACTGCGCCGGCTGTACTGACTGACGCAGCGCTGGTCGAGGCGATAGCCACGACGGGCTGATTCAGGCGAGCAGCCTCGGCGACCACTGTCGATTGCACGCAGTTGCCAAGGTGTGGCAGCAGCGAATAGGTGAACCGGTGATCGCCGCGGTCGGCATCGGGATCGGGGAAATTTGAGGCGCGCAGCAGGGTGAGCCGTAATGCGCCGCGGTGCACATCGTGTCCGTATTTCGAGTCGTTGAGCAACGCCACGCCATAGCCCGTCTCGGACATATCGACCCATCGGTGCGCGCACACCTCGAACTTGGCGGCGTCCCAACTGGTGCTTGCATGAGTAGGACGCTGCACGTGGCCGAATTGAATTTCGCACGTTGCCGAGTCGGCGTGCACATCAATTGGCATGGCGACCTTGAGCACTTTTTCGTCCTCGTGCCATGCAACATCGTTGACGATGTCGAGGCGAGCCGACCCAGCACACAGCACGAGTCGCTGCACGATGCGTGAGGCACCAAATGTGCGCGTGATCTGAACTGTGGCCTGTAGGGGACCGCGGTCGAGGATCTCGATCGAGTCGAGTTCGATGAGCTCGCGGGTGTTCTTGGCGTAATAGTCGTCGAGGTCCCAGGCGTCGTATTCGATGGGATGATCGGCCGAGAGCTCGAGCAGGTTCGCGCGCATGCCGGGCTTGATCACCTCGCGCCCGGCGCGTAGGTCGTAGAGCGACGAGATCAATCCATCGGAGTCGATGCTGATTCGCACAATTTCGTTGGCAAGCGTGATGCCTGTGCCGGTTTGCTCGACGGTGACGGTGACCGCGCAGGCTGTTGGCGCTGGCGGGAGGGCATCGAATGCGATGCCGGCAACGCCCATTGAGGGAAGCGCTGCCCATGCGGCGAGCCGGCCATCGTGCAGCAACTGAGCATGCTGGGGCGCCGTAGCGGGGCTGAGAGTTGCGGGGATCTGCACCACACCGATGCGAGCGTCGGGTGCCGAGTTGGCGAGCAGCACATCGCCACCAACAGTTGATGTCAGTGATGCCAGTGCAGCAGTGCGCAACCCGGTGAGCGACGCATCGAGTCGGGTGTATGCCGCTTCGGCATCGTCGTGCACCCATGCGATGGACGAGCCGGGGATGATGTCGTGGAACTGCAGTGTGAGCACCTCGCGCCAGGCTTGCTCGAGTTCGGCAAGGGGATAGGCGTCGGCTCCGCTGTTCGAGACCGCTGCGGCGAGCGATGACCACAGCTCGACCTCGCCAAGGAGCACTTCGCTGCGACGGTTGCCGGCCTTGGTCTTGGCCTGCGAGGTATAGGTGCCGCGGTGCATCTCGAAGTACAGCTCACCAACCCATGTGGCGGCGTCGGGATAGTCGGTTTCGGCGGCCGCGAAGAATTCGGCGGGCGACTCGATGACGATGCGAGGCAGGCCCTCGAGATCACGCATGCGTCGGTAGCGCTCCATCATGTCTCGGGTGGGACCGCCGCCGCCGTTTCCGAAACCGAACGGTGCCATCGACATGTTGCCGCCGCCGTGATCGGCGTAGTTGCGCTCGGCATGGGCGAGCTGCGCTGGCTGCATCGACACGTTGTAGGTATCGACTGGTGGGAAGTGGGTGAAGACGCGCGTGCCATCGATGCCCTGCCACCAAAACGTGTGGTGCGGCATTCGGTTCTGCTTGTTCCAGCTCAGCTTCTGAGTGAGGAACCACTTGGCTCCGCCCAATGCAAAAATCTGCGGCAGGCTGGCCGGGTAGCCGAACACATCGGGGATCCAGACCTCGTCGCACGTGACCCCGTAGTGCTCTTCGAAGAACCGCTGACCGTGCAAGAACTGGCGCGCCAGTGATTCGCCAGAGGGCAGGTTGGTGTCGGCTTCAACCCACATGCCGCCCACCGGAATGAAGCGGCCTTCTCTGGCTCGCTCGACCATTTGCTCGAACACGTTGGGGTATCGGTCACGCATCCACTCGTGCTGTTGCGCCTGACTGCACGCAAACTTCAGGTCTGGTTCGCGGGTCATCAGATCGAGCACGTTGCTGAACGTGCGTGCACATTTACGAACCGTTTCGCGAAGCGGCCAGAGCCATGCTGTGTCGATGTGTGCATGCCCGATGGCGCTGACTCGATGGGCGCTCGGCACAGCCGGTTTGGCGAGCGATGGAGCCAGGTGAGCGCGTGCGGCGGCGGCGGTGCCCACAACGTCGTTGAGGTCGAGCGCATCGAGCGCGCGCTCGATGGCGCGTGTGATCTGCGGCCTCCGGGGTGCGTTGAGTGGAAGTTCTTTGATCACGTCGCCGAGCACATCGAGGTCGTAGACCAACGCAGCGACTTCGGCATTGAACACTGAGAGCTCGGCACGCTTCAGTGAGTACAGCGGCGCAGTGGTGAGGGTGTTGGGGTCGCCGTTGGGCGATGGTGGGTACATCGTGGAGATGACCATTGGGTTGGCCGCGGCCTCGACAAGAAATTCGAACTGCTCGCCGCCCTTGGCAGTGATGAGCAATGGGATCGCATGGTTCAGCGGGTTGAGCGCGCGCAGCGGACCATCGGGTCCCCACACGAGGCCCTCGGCTTGGAAGCCCGGTGCGTGTCCGAAACCAAGGTCGATGCGCGCCTCGACGGTGGCACCTTTCCATTCGTTCGGAACGGTGGCGATGCAGTGAAACCACGTGGTGCTCCACGGCGGGCCATAGGCGGTGCCGATTGCGAATGGCTTGAACAGACCGTCGACCATGGCCAGCATCGCATCGTCGAACGAGATGGGTTCGCCTGGCGCCGAATAGGCCGACACGGTGAACGCAGCGCTGGCCCCGTAGCGCTTTGGCCGGATGCGATCGCGAAGGAAACGGTCGAGACGTCGTTCGATGATGAGGTGGTTGTCGTGCATGGTGTTTCGATCAGGCGACGGCGACTTGGCAAGCAACTCGTGTCATCGCGTTGACGCCCTGTTTGAACTCTTCGTCGGTGATGCGTTCGGTGGTGCCGTCGTCGTCGATGAGGTCGCTCACGGTCATGATGGCCAACGTCTCGATCTGGTGAATGGCGCCAAGCGTGTACAGGATTGACGCTTCCATCTCGACGCCGAGGTGGCCGCGCTCGCGCCAGCGCTGCATCACGCCGGGACGGTCGTCGTAGAACAACGCGCTGGTGACTATGGGGCCTACGAATGTGCGTGAGTTCGATTCGCGGGCGAAGGCCACCGCCGACTCAACGAGTTGCCAGGTTGCGGTTGGGGCATGCGCCTCGCCGTGGGTGAGCATCGCCGTGGTTGGATCGTCGGGGGTGGCGCTGAGGGCAATGAGCGTGTCGCCCATGCGAAGGCCGTGCTTGAGGCCGCCGGCGCTGCCCACCCGGATGATGCGCTTGGCGCCGAGCTGAATGAGTTCGCTGTAGTAGATGGCGGCGCTTGCGGCGCCCATGCCAACCGACTGCACGCTGATCGGCGTGCCGTTGAACGTGCCGGTGAAACCGAGCATGCCGCGCTCGTCGTTCACGCACCGAAAGCCCGGATCGAAGAATGTTTCTGCGATGTGGCGGGCGCGATTCGGATCGCCAGGCACCAGCACTGCTGGGGCATAGTCGCTGGGTTCTGCGCGAAGGTGAATAGGCATGAGATGCAGCGTAGGCGGCGCCGCGACGGCGTGACTTACTTCAGGAATTTGCTGGTGGTGTTGTCGGCCAGCAGCTTGCCGTCGGTCTGGCAAGCAGGGCAGTAGGCCACTGTGTAATTGCTGTAGGAAACAGACCGGATGACGGAGCCGCATTCGGGGCACGGCTCGCCAACGCGGCCGTGCACACGACCTGGACGATCTTTCGATGAGCTCATGTCGGGCCGGGCGCGCTCGTAGGCCAAACCATCCTCGACAGCGTCGTGAATCGCGCGCACCACCTTGGCGACTCCATCACGAGTGAGCTTTGAGGTATTCGCAAACGGCGAGAGCTTGGCGCGATGACACACTTCGTTGGCGAGCATTCGTCCCAACCCGGCGATGACATGCTGGTCGCGTAGGAAGCCGTGGAGGCGCATCGGATGTGCGTGGAACTGAGCCTCGAGCGATTCGGCGGTGAACTCTAAAGCGTCGGGTCCGAGCGCGCTGAGGGGAGCATCGGTGAGCGCTGTTGGCGTGGGCAGACACCAAACGCCTGCGCTGCGTTCGGTGCCGGCTTCGGTAAGCAACAGCGCGGGGCCTTCATCGAACACGAATCGAGCCTGGCCATTGCGCGGCTTGGGCGACGGTTTGTTGTCGACCAGCAGACGCCCACCCTGCATGAGATGCACTGCAAATGTGACCGAGTCGAACTGCAGCAGCAGGTACTTGCCTCGGCGGTCGACGCGGCGCAACGTATGGCCATAGGCCTGATCGGGTGCGGGCACGGCGGTCTTGAGCGCAGTGAAACGAAATGGCACGAAACGCACGAGTGCTCGCCCGACGAATTGGGCTTCTAGCCGTTCGGCGTGGGCCTGCACTTCGGGGAGTTCGGGCACGGCGTTACTCGTATGAAGTGTTGGCGCGCACCGAGTCGAACACGGCGCTCATCGCGCCAAAGACGGCTTGGCTGTCCATCAGCTTTTGTTGGTTGCCGGTGAGCAAGATGCGCCCCTGAATGAAGGCTTCTTGGGCGTTCAGCGCGCCAGTGGCCACGCTCACGGCGGTGTCCCATGTTTGTTCGAATCGAACATCTTCGGGAAAGGCCGCGCCGGCTGCGAACAAGAGTTGGCCGTCGAGCACTTGCAGCGAGTACACGATGGTGCCCTCGGGTGCCCCGGTGACTACCTGAGTGACTCCGATGGAGCACTCGGCAGCGGCCTCGGCGACGCGTTCGTTGGTTGCGGCCTCGTCGGCAACGGCATCGATCCAGTCCAAACTGAGGTAGCGCACCCCGTCAAGGTATCGCGCACGGCCTAGTGTGCCAAGCGATGTCTATTCCTTCGATCTGGCCGCTCAGCGAAAGCGACGAGACCCGCCATCCCAACTCGCCCGCCGAGGCGTGGTGGTGGTGGGGCGTGTCGAGCGACCGCAGGGCCGGTATCTACGTGGGACTCGAGCTGCGCGGCGATCGTTTCGATTATTGGGCTGGCATTGTTCGTGTCGACGAGCCGTATCTCTACATCGAAGAACTCGATGGCACCGATCTGCGTGACGGACTCGAGATCAAACCTCCCGAGATGTGGGCCGACCATTCGTGCGATATTCCGTTTCAGCAATGGAGTCTTGGCGCCGAAGCGCACGGCGTGTTGCTTGATGATCCAAGCGAGGCGTGGAATCGCGCCTACGGCACGCTGGTGCCCGTCACATTCGATGTCGAGTGGTACAGCGCGCGTAAGCCGCAACGTATCGACGCTCGCGATGTCAACGCTGTGGCGCCACCCGATGCCGTCGGCGGCTATCGGCAAAGCGGCGAGGTCGATTGCGAGATCGAATTGGCCACCGGTGTGCTGCATTTCGTTGGGCCCGCCGAGCGAGTGCATGTGTGGGGTGGGGCGTACCTACCATCATCGTTTGCGATGCCGATTGCGGCATCGGGTCTGCGAGCGCCTTACCGGCGCAGCGATGCGATCCATGTCGATCAGGTACTCACCGATCGATGGTGGGTGAATACAAAGGCTGCAAACACATGACATACGAACGCGACATTCTCGACGAGTTTGCCGACCGCAAAAAGGCCCCTGCGTATCGCGAGGTCATCGCGCAGTTAGGCATGGTGGTTGAGGATCGATCGAGCGGATTCTGTGGCGACGTTGTGAAGATCACTTTCGAGGCGGTCACGTTGCGCGATCGCAAGAATCAGCAGCGCTATTTCACATGGAAGCCGGGCGGGTTTCTACTTGAGGGCAAGCCGGTCACGTTGATTCGTGCAGCGGCTACGCCAGCACCACAGGCGTCGCGAAAGACAGTCACCAACAGTGGGTCGGTTGCCTCAGCAGAACCGGTGCGGGCGCGGGTGGCGCGAGCTGCGCGTATCTGGGTCGAAGGGAAGCACGACGCCGAACTCGTCGAGCATGTGTGGGGCGACGATCTGCGTGAGTTGGGCATCGTGGTCGAACCACTGCACGGCATCGACGATCTCGCCGGTGCCGTGCGCGAGTTCGGTCCGTCGAGCCAACGCCGCCTCGGAGTGTTGGTCGATCATCTCGTTGCCGGTTCGAAAGAATCTCGTATTGCCTCGGCCGTGCGCGACGACAACGTGTTGATTACTGGTCATCCGTTTGTCGATGTGTGGGCAGGCATTCGTCCGCAGGTCCTCGGACTTGCCGAATGGCCCGACGTGCCGCGTGGTCAACCATGGAAACAGGGGATGTGTCAGGCGTTGGGCACAGATCTCGCTACGTTCTGGCCTCGCTTGCGAAATCGAGTGAACACCTACGCCGACTTGCGTCCCGAGCTCGTTGGTGCGGTCGAGCGGCTCATCGACTTCGTCAGCGAAAGTGACCAAGGTCCCGCTTCGTAAGAGCGAACGACCCGCGCAGGCGGCACTCAGTGCGGGTCTACTGACATCTCCAAACTCCGCTAGGAGATGTCGTGAACCACCGCCGAGCACAGCCCCTACTCGTTGTTGCTCGCGTTGCAGCGATGCTGCTGCTCGCAGCAAACGTCGTGATGGTCGTGGGCGTGGCCGCTTCGGCCGTGCCGCAAGCGTTTGCCGACGGGGTGCCCGTTTGCCCGCGAGGCTTCTTTCAGGTGTCGGCGAACCACTTCTACGCCGTTGCTCCGGCGACCAGCGACTACACCGCCATCGGGTCGGACACGATTGCGGTGGGCGATCTCAACGCCATTGGTTATCGCACCCAAGACAACTCGATCTACGGCGTGGTGAGCACGGCCGCATCATTGAGCGACCTGTACAGAATCGACAGTGCAGGTGTGTTTACCGATGTCGGCCCAATCACCCCGCCGGTGTATCAGCCTCAGGGTGGAGACTTCACCAGCAGCGGACACTTGCTGGTTTACAACAGCGCAGACAACTGGTTCGACATCAACGTCGAGACTCGAGTCGCAACCCCGGTGCTTGTCGATGGTGTTGCGTGGGACTTCGCCCGAGCGCTCGACATTGTCGTGCTTGGCGATGTGGCCTACGGCTTCAATGGAAGCATCCTGTACACCGCAACGCTGACCATCGATGGGTCTGGGGTGACAACGGCAATGTTCGCATTCGCCACGTCGATCACTGGCGCTTCTCCTCGAGAACGATTCAGTAGCGCATGGAGCGACTCCAGCGGCGCGCTGTATTTCTTCAGGGATACCCAACATCGCCTGTATTCATTGGCCTCGCCAGCATCAACCACTGCGGTGCTTGTTGCCTCGCTGGTCGACATGTCTGTCCAAGGCGATGGCGCTTCGTGCCCCGCAGCGTTGAGCCCGTATGCGGCCCCGATCGCCAACCCCGACACGTACTCGGCGACAGCGGGCCACACCTTTGTGGCAACGGCTGGCTCTACTCCGGCGGGCGTGCTCGATAACGACGATGGCGGTTCTGCGCTCGAAGTGAGTTCGTTTACCGGGGCGTCGCACGGCGAGGTGACGATGGCCGTTGGCGCTGGCTCAACCGGGTCGTTTACATATACGCCAACCCTTGCCACCTTCGTGGGCGACGACAGCTTCACGTATGTTGCGGTAGACACTCAGCCGGGTCCGGCCACGAGCGCGTCGACCACCGTGGCCATCCACGTTGCTGATGTTCCAACAGTGACCACGCTGGCCGCTTCAGGCATCGGCGATACTGCAGCCACCCTGCACGGCACCGTGAACGCTCGCTCTGCAGACACCACCGTGGCATTTTGCTGGGGCACAGCGCTAGATCTTGCGGGCTGCATTGCCGCGGCTGCCACTGAATCTCCGGTGCTCGGAATAGCGGACACGTCGGTGTCGCTGGACCTTGCGAGCTTGGCCACCGGAACCACGTATTACTTCCGAGTGTCAGCCACGAACGCGGTCGGCACTGTCAACGGCGCCATCGTGTCGTTCACCACTCCACAACGCCCGGCATGGACCGACACCGCGCTCGGTGCGATGGTTGTTGGCGTCGCCTTCACCGATGCCGTGGCGGCCTCGGGAGTGTTGCCGCCCACCTACGCAGTCACGGCCGGCGCGTTACCGATAGGCCTGTCGCTGGCTGAGTCGACCGGAGCGGTCACAGGCACCCCGTCGCATTCCGGCGCATTCGCCTTCACGATCACCGCCGCCAACCTGTCGGGCTCGGTAGCCCACGACTTCACGGGCACGGTTGACGAATCCCCGCAGTGGACCGATGCGGTGCTCGGCCAGATGGTCGTCGGCACGCTGTTCGCCGACGCAGTGTTAGCCGCCGGCATGCCCAACCCCACCTATTCGCTTACTGACGGAGCACTGCCGAGTGGACTATTGCTCAACGCGACCAGTGGCAGCGTCACCGGTACCCCAAGCACGCCCGGTGGAGCGTTTGATTTCACGGTGCGGGCAGCCAACGGCATTGGCGATGCAACGTCGCATCAGTTCACCGGTTACGTATTTGAGGCGCCCGCCTGGATCGACGTGACGCTTGGTCAGGTTGTGGTTGGAACGTCGTTTGCTGACGGCGTTTCAGCCTCGGGCGTGATGGCGCCTACGTATGCGGTTTTGTTTGGAGCGTTGCCAATAGGGCTGTGGCTGAACGCAACGACGGGTGCGATTACCGGTTTGCCCTCGGCCTCTGGCGCGTTCACGTTTACCGTCGCGGCGAGCAACGTGAGTGGCGCGGTCGAGCAAGCGTTCGTTGGCAGCGTGTACGAGTCGCCCGTGTGGAGCGATGTAGTGCTGGCCGAGATGCTCGTTGGCGCAGCGTTCGACGATGACGTCAACGCAGCAGGGCTCCCGGCGCCTACCTATTCGGTGATTGCGCGCGCGTTGCCGACTGGGTTGACGCTGAATGCAACGACCGGTGCAGTTACTGGCACACCTTCGGCGCCGGGCGGTGGGTTCGACGTGACCCTGAGGGCATCGAACTCATTGGGTCATGTCGAGTACCGCTTCGTAGGCACCGTGTATCAGGCGCCCACATGGACCGATGTCACGTTGGCCACAATGACGATTGGCGAGTCGTTTGCCGATGGTCTTGCCGCGGCGGCTATCCCCGCGCCTACATATTCGGTGACGGCTGGATCGTTGCCGGCAGGCCTCTCGCTGAACGTGGTGACCGGAGCTATCGCTGGCATTGTTGCTGCCCCCGGAGGTGCCTTTGATTTCACGGTCACGGCAACCAATGCAAAGGGGTCGGTGAGCCATCAGTTCGTTGGCTCGATGTCCCTCTACGGATTTGTCGCGATGACTCCGGCGCGATTACTCGACACCCGCGACGGCGCAGCGAAGTATCCAGCGGGGTCAGATCATGAACTGTTGATGGTCGGTCGCTCGGGTATCCCCTCGGATGCAATCGCCGTGTTGCTCAGCGTTACCGCCACCGACTCCGACGGAAGTGGTTTCATCACGGTGTATCCGTGCGGCAGCAGTCGGCCGTGGTCGTCGAATCTCAACTTCGTGCCGGGCCTCACAGTGTCGAATGCGGCAAGCGTTTTCGTGGGCGCCAACGGTCGCGTGTGCGTCTACACGTCGGTTGCCACCCACGTTGTGATCGACGTAGACGGCGCGTGGAGTTCGGCGTCGGGCTCAGGCGCCCTGCATGCGTTTACGCCGACGAGGCTGCTCGATAGCCGGGTCTCGCAGGACGCAAAACTTGCTGCTGGGGCTGTTCATGAACTGGTTGTGGCTGGTGTTGGTGGTGTGGCCCCCGATGCAATGGCGGTCGTACTCAGCGTGACCGTTACCGAACCTGGTTGGGCCGGCTTCGTCACCGTGTATCCGTGCGGCGGAGCTCGACCGTGGGCATCGAACGTGAACTTTGCGGCGGGTCAAACGGTGTCGACTCCGGCAACGTCTGCCGTGGGCGCGTTGGGAACGATCTGTTTGTATACGTCGGCCCCCACGCATCTCGTGGTTGATGTCATGGCCGACTTCTCGCCGAGCGCAGGCACCGGCGTGCCAATCTCGGGTCAGGTTGAGCGTCTGGCAGACACCCGTCAGATCACCGGTTCAACGAACGGCAACAGGCTTGGCGGCGGCGGCGGTGCCGTGCTGCACGTGGCCGTGCCAGCGCAAGCCACTGCTCTCACGCTGAACATAACGGTCACAGAACCAGAGTCGGCCGGATTCGTGACGGCCTACCCGTGCACCGCGACACCTCCGTTCGTTTCGAACGTGAACTTTGTTGCGGGTCAGACAGTGGCCGAGGCGGTCACCGTTGCGGTGAGCGCGAGCTCGCAGATATGCGTGTTCTCCTCGGTGCCCGCCCACGTGGTGGTGGACCTCAACGTGAGTTTCGGTGCCGGTTAGCGAGTGGTTGCTCAGCCTGCAGCGGAGGCTCGGCGATGGCGCAAGAACTCGAGGCCAACCGGAACCAACGACAGCACCACAATGGCCACGCTGGCCACCTCGACATTGTTCTTCACGACGTCGACATCGCCCAAGAAGTGGCCCAGCGTGGTGAGTCCGCCGCCCCACAGCAGGCCACCGAGCACGTTGAACACAACGAAGGTGCGATAGCGCATGTTGCCGATGCCGGCCACGATGGGGGCAAAGGTGCGCACCACCGGAACGAAGCGGGCCATCACGATTGTCTTCGTGCCATGGTGCTCAAGAAATGCATGTGCTCGTTCGACATGGGCGGGCTTGAACAAACGGCTTTCGGGTCGGGTAAAGAGCGACGGCCCAACCTTGCGGCCAAACATGTAGCCCACCTGATCGCCCGCAATCGCGGCCACCACCACAACGCTGGCGGTAACCAACAGCGAGTGGTGGAATGAGTTGTCGACGGCGGAAGACGCCGTGAAGAAACCGGCGATGAACAACAACGAGTCGCCCGGCAGGAAGAAGCCGATGAAGAGGCCGGACTCGGCGAACACGATGGCTGCGAGAAGCAGTAGTCCGCCGTTTTGGATCCATGATTCGATGTTGAAGAGGGCAAGCACGGCCGCCAACCTAGCGCCCCAAAACAAAGCTGCCCGGACACGTGGTCCGGGCAGCTGTGCAGTTCTGAATTGTTGTTGCCCCGAAGGGCGGTTGAGCTATGCCTTGAGGGCGCCACCAATGGTGTTGCTCTGACGTGAGCTGTAGATGATGGCTCCAATGAGGGCGACCAACGCTGCGGCCGCAATCGAGAAGCGGGCACCGTCGTTGTGCTGCAGGCCGATGATGGCGGGCAGGATGAGCAACGAGACCAGGTTCATCACCTTGATGAGTGGGTTCAGCGCTGGGCCGGCGGTGTCCTTGAATGGGTCACCAACGGTGTCGCCGATAACGGCTGCCTTGTGAGCATCGCTGCCCTTGCCGCCGTGGTTGCCGTCTTCGATGTACTTCTTGGCGTTGTCCCAAGCGCCACCGGCGTTTGACAAGTAGTTAGCCATGAGCTGACCGACCAAGATGACCGCGGCCAAGAATGCGCCGAGGGCCTTGAAGTCGATGCCGAAGCCGACGATCACTGGTGTGAGCACTGCCAGCAAAGCTGGGGTGGTGAGCTCACGCAACGATGCCTCGGTGCAGATGTCGATGACTGGGCCGTACTCGGGCTCCTTTTCGCCACGCATGATCTTGCCGTCGGCGAACTGCTTGCGAACTTCTTGCACGACGACACCGGCTGTGCGGCCGACGGCGCGAATGGCCAAGGCGCTGAACATGAACGGCACGGCGCCGCCGATGAGCAAGCCGATGAAGATCTTCGGGTCGGCAACGTTGATTGGGATCAGGTCGAACACGCCGCGCTGCGTCTTGAGTGCGGCATCGATGACGTCCTTGGTGAGCGTCTCGTCTGCTGCGGTCTCAATAAAACTGGCGAACAAGGCCACGGCGGCGATAACCGCTGAGCCGATGGCGAAGCCCTTGGTGACTGCCTTTGTGGTGTTACCCACGGCGTCGAGGCTGACCATGATGCGCTCGGCTTCGCCGTGGAACTCGCCCGACATTTCGGCGATGCCGGCAGCGTTGTCGCTGACGGGACCGAAGGTGTCCTCGGCCACGATGATGCCGGTGGTTGCCAACATGCCCATGCCGCACAGGGCGACGAGGTAGAACGAGAACTGCAGGTTGCCGTCGCCCAGCACCAGCGCTGCGCCCAAGGCGATTGCGATGGCGATGATGGCGTAGACCGAGCTCTCCATGCCGCTGGCGGTACCGGCGAGCACAACAGTGGCTGGGCCCGTCTCGGCGCTTTCGGCGATTTCCTTCACCGGGGTGAAGTGCGTTGCGGTGTAGTACTCGGTGAGGCGGCTGATGAGCTGAGCAAGCACAAGGCCAATGGCCACGGCACCGAAGCATTTCCAGCCAGCGTTGCTCTTGTCGTTGCCGACGTAAGCCAGCGCCACGATGAGCGTGCCGATGAGGGTGAGCGTGCCGGCCACCAAGAAGCCACGGTTGATTGGCTTGAGGGCGTTGGTCTCGCCCTCTTTGGCCTTCACGAAGAAGATGCCGATGATCGACGCAACCACGCCAATGGCGCGAGCGGCGAGCGGGAAGATCAAGCCGAGGGCCGGGTTGGCGTCAATCGACTTGAAGGCTGCAACACCCAAGATGATCGAGGCAACGAGGGTGACCTCGTAGCTCTCGAACAAGTCGGCGGCCATACCGGCGCAGTCGCCCACGTTGTCGCCCACGTTGTCGGCAATGGTTGCCGGGTTGCGTGGGTCGTCTTCGGGGATACCGGCTTCGACCTTGCCGACCAAGTCGGCGCCAACGTCGGCAGCCTTGGTGAAGATGCCACCACCAACGCGCAGGAACAGGGCGAGCAGCGAGCCGCCAAAGCCGAAGCCGATCAGGATGACCGAGGCGCTGTTCTGGAAGATCATGATGATGCCGGTTGCACCAAGCAGGCCGAGGCCCACGGTGAACATGCCGGCGACTCCACCAGTGCGGAAGGCGACGTCGAGTGCCTTCGGCATGCTGTTGGTGAGGGCAGCGGCGGCGGTGCGCACGTTGCCTCGGGTGGCGAGGGTCATACCGATATAACCGGTAAAGCCCGATGCGAAACATCCGAGGATGAACGCCACCGTGCGCCACAGGCCAGTTTGCGCAAATCCGAGCGCCTCAGTGCCGTCGGCCTTGATGATGGCCTTGGAGGTGACGAACACGATGATTGCCAGTGGCACCAAGATGACGCCAATGGTCTTGAACTGACGCCTGAGATAAGCAGCGGCGCCTTCTTGAATTGCTTTGGCAATCTCTTGCATTTTGGGTGAGCCTGCATCTGCAGCCATGACACTCTTCGCAAGGAAGAGCCCAACGGCGAGAGCGATGAGTGCAGCGCCGACGGAAAGCAGTAGTACTGCCCATTCGCCGCCCTTGAGTGCAAATTCCTGATAGCCGCCTTCGGCGAGGATTCCTGACACGGGTGAACCTTTGTCCTGAGTGTGGGCGCGCACCAGATTGCACGAGCCATTGATGGGAACGGCAAGAGTGTAGGGAATAAACCGGGTGAGCGACGAAACGGTCGTGTGAAACACAATCCAGTCTGCGATTTATCATCCACCGTGCCCCGAGGACTACGGTCAGGTGTGCTCCACTTTGAGCAGCGGATAACCGATCCACGAAAGGCCGTCCCCATCTGATGGCACAGACAACGAACACGACGCGAGGCCCGGTCACGGGTACCGCTCATCGGGCCAAGAAGCGCAAGCCGTTCTTGCTCGACCTGTACTCAACTGCCGTTGGCAAGAAGTACGTCATGGCGATCACCGGTGTACTCCTCATCGGTTTTGTGATCACCCACATGATCGGCAACTTGAAGATGTACCTCGGCAAAGAGGACTTCAATCACTACGCCGAGTTCCTCCGCGAACTCCTCGTACCCATCCTGCCGCGCACGGTATTTTTGTGGATCCTTCGCGCAGGGTTGCTCGGTGCTGTGGTGCTGCACGTTCATGCCGCCTACGGCCTCACGTTGCTCAACCGTGGGGCGCGATCGGTGAAGTACCAGTCGCCTCGTGACTACCAAGTGGCCACGTTCGCCAGCCGTACCATGCGCTGGACTGGCATCATCGTGTTCCTCTTCGTGTTCTGGCATCTCGCCGACCTCACGTGGGGCACGGCCAATGCGCTGGGCACCACCACGGCCGATGGTGTCTTCGTTCGTGGCGACGCCTACGGCAACGTGGTTCGCAGCTTCGAGCGCCCACCGGTGGCGCTGCTCTACATCGTTGCCAACATCGCGCTCGGAACCCACCTGTTCCACGGTGTCTGGAGCTTGTTCCAGAGCATCGGCTGGAGCAACCCTCGCTTTAACAAGTGGCGACGCTGGCTTGCCACGGCCATTGCCACCATCGTTGTCGTTGGCAACGTGTCGTTTCCCATTGCCGTGCTCGCCGGCATCGTTGGTCAGTGAGGACCCATGACTACTGCAACTGACCCCCGCCTCAACTCCAAGGTTCCCGAAGGCCCCATCGCCGACAAGTGGAATAACTTTAAAGAAGACATGAAGTTGGTGAACCCCAACAACAAGCGCAAGTTCAAGATCATCGTGATCGGTACCGGACTTGCGGGTGCGTCGGCTGCGGCCACGCTCGCCGAGTTGGGTTACCAGGTCGATGCCTTCACGTTCCACGACTCACCTCGTCGTGCCCACTCGATTGCGGCTCAGGGCGGCATCAACGCAGCCAAGAACTATCGCGGCGATGGCGACAGCGTGCACCGCTTGTTCTACGACACCATTAAGGGCGGCGACTTCCGCGCTCGCGAAGGCAACGTGCATCGCCTCGCCGAAGTCAGCGTCGACATCATCGACCAGATGGTTGCGCAAGGTGTGCCCTTCGCGCGCGAATACGGCGGCTTGCTCGACAACCGCAGCTTCGGCGGCGCACAGGTCAGCCGCACGTTTTATGCGCGTGGTCAGACCGGCCAGCAGTTGCTGCTCGGCGCCTATCAGCAACTCGCTCGCCAAGTGGGCCTTGGTGGAGTCAACCTCTACAACCGCACCGAACTGGTCGACACGGTGGTTGTCGATGGTCGTTGCGCTGGCATCGTGGTTCGCGACCTACTCACCGGCGAACTTCAGTCGCACGCTGCTCACGCAGTGGTGTTGGCCACGGGCGGATACGGCAACGTGTTCTTCCTCAGCACCAACGCAATGCAGTGCAACGTGACGGCTGCATGGCGTGCCCACCGCAAGGGAGCGATGTTCGCTAACCCGTGCTACACCCAGATTCACCCAACGTGCATTCCGCAAAGCGACCCAACGCAGTCGAAGCTCACCTTGATGAGCGAGTCGCTTCGTAACGACGGTCGTGTGTGGGTGCCGTTGAACCCAGGCGACGCCCGCCCAGCCGCACAGATTCCCGAGAACGAGCGCGACTACGTGCTCGAGCGCCTCTACCCGAGCTTCGGCAACCTGGCGCCTCGCGACATTGCGTCACGTGCCGCGAAGCGTGCCGTCGATTCGGGTCGCGGTGTTGGCCCACTGAAGAACGGTGTCAACCTCGACTTCGCAGCCGCCATCGAGCGCCTCGGCAAAGACGTGGTGCAAGAGCGCTACGGCAACTTGTTCGAGATGTACGAGCGCATCTCGGGCGAGAACCCATACGACACACCAATGCGTATCTACCCGGCCACTCACTACACGATGGGCGGCCTGTGGGTCGACTATGAACTGCAGACCACGGTGCCCGGCCTCTACGCCGCTGGCGAGGCCAACTTCAGCGATCACGGCGCAAACCGCCTCGGTGCTTCGGCGCTGATGCAGGGTCTCGCCGATGGTTACTTCGTGTTGCCGTACACCATCGGCAACGAGCTTGCTCCGTTGCTCAACAAGCCGATTCCGGGCACCGATCATCCAGCGTTCAAGCTGGCCGAGCAAGAAGCCCGCGACCGTTACAGCCGCTACCTCGGCACCAACGGCAAGCGTTCACCCGATTGGTTCCACCGTGAGTTGGGCAAGATCATCTGGGACAACTGCGGAATGGAGCGCACCGAGGCCGGCCTCAAGCAGGCCCTCGCCGATCTGCCACCGCTGTACGAAGAGTTCCAGAACGATCTGCGCGTTACCGGCGATGGCGACAGCATCAACCAGACCCTCGAGAAGGCCGGTCGTGTCGACGACTTCTTCCAACTCGGAATGCTCATGTGCCGCGATGCGCTCGAGCGCAACGAAAGCTGCGGCGGCCACTTCCGTACCGAATACCAAGACGACGAAGGCGAAGCTAAGCGCGACGACGAAAACTTCGCCCATGTGGCCGCATGGGAATGGAACGGCGACCCAATGTCGGCGATCCGCAATGTTGAGCCACTCGAATTTGAAACTGTCCACCTCGCGACTCGGAGCTACAAGTGACTGCATCACACGGTGAGCATCTCACCAACCTCACCCTGTCGGTTTGGCGCCAAAAGGGCCCCGACGCCGCCGGCGCATTTGAGAGCTATCGCATCGACTCGATCAGCGACGAAGCCTCGTTCCTTGAGATGCTCGATGTGCTCAACGAGAAGTTGATCGATGAGGGCCGCGATGCGGTCACCTTCGAACACGACTGTCGCGAGGGCATTTGCGGCAGCTGTTCGCTGATGATCGATGGGCAGGCCCATGGTCCGCAGCGTGGTACCGCCACGTGTCAGCTGCACATGCGCAAGTTCAAGAGCGGTGCAAACATCGTCATCGAACCATGGCGCGCCACTTCGTTTCCGATCATCAAAGACCTGATGGTCGATCGCAGCGCATTCGACCGCATCATCGAATCGGGTGGTTACATCACCTCTCAAACCGGTGGTGCTCCCGATGCAAACCTCGTCCCTGTGCCAAAGCCTGTGGCCGATGCCGCAATGGACTCGGCCGCGTGCATCGGTTGCGGCGCTTGCGTCGCAGCGTGCCCTAACGGTGCTGCCAACTTGTTCACTGCCGCCAAGGTTGCTCACCTCAACCTGTTGCCGCAGGGTCAGGCCGAGCGTTACGCCCGCGCCGAGGCGATGGTTGAGACCATGGACGAATACTTCGGCTCATGCACCAACCACGGCGAGTGCGAGGCAGCCTGCCCCAAGGAAATCTCCATCGACGTCATCGCGTTGATGAACAAGGATTACCGCAAGGCCAAGTTCGCGAACCGCAAGGAAATAGCTCGCTCGTAACCAGTCGGCGCGGCCACTCGTGGCCGCGCTGCGTTACGCAATCAGTGTTTCGTCTCGGTTTGTGGCGGCGGCAACGCTGCCAGCATCGAGCGTGAGATCAAGCACCAATTGCCCGGCTGCGTCGGGCACCACAAACTGCAGCGTGGCGATGCGCGTGCAATCGTCGGCTTCGCTGGTGCCCACGAAGGTCCATTTGTGTTCGCCGTTGGCCCATTGCAGATGAGCGTGCAACACGGCGTCTACCAGTGGTTGGCGTAGGTCGTTTACGACGTGCACATCGAGCGCGATTGCATCGCCTGGCGCCACGGTGGCGGGCAGTCGATCGGCCACGATAATCACCGGTCGACACGCGTCGACAACCACTTGAAACGCCAGCTTTGGTGCACGCGTGTGGTCGAGGATGCTCCACGAAATCATCGGGCTTGAGTCGTTGAGCATGAACAAACAGAAGCCGCCATTGGGTCGGTACTTCAGCCGGCGCATGGTTTCGATGTGATAGCGCAACAGCGTTGCCTGGTAGCGCTGCGTTGCTTCGCTCCACTCTTCGAACGTGGCGTAATCGACAGCGCGCACATAACGCTCCATCATCGTGCGCTGCAATCCGTAGCTGTTCTCGAGCGTGTCCCAATCGAGGTTGGGCCATGTGCTGGTGTCGATGAACTCGTGATGCGGCGGCACTGCCTGTGCACCGAACTCGCTGACGAATCGCACCATGCGTGGAAACGCTGCGGCGAAGGCGGGGAACTCGTGCTCGTCGCCGTGATACCAACCGAAGTACAGATGGCTGTCTGATCCGTTGATCTCGGGAAGGTGGGGCATCACGCCGCTGTGCGCGATGGTGGGTCGGGTGTCGTCGTCCTTTTCGAACGCTCGCTTCACCCACCGATCAAGGATGTTCTTGTTCCACGACGGCACCTGTTGGCCCACCAAATAGCGAGCAGCGTTCTTCCAGCGCGGTTGGTTGTTGCGCAGGTCGATGTTGGTGGCGGCTGGTTCGTTGTGGGCGCACCACGTGATGATCGACGGGTGATGGCCCAGCTCGAAAACGGCCTCTTGCGCTTGGCTCACTGCACGGCGGCGCACATCGCGCGCGTATGACCACTGCAGCGGAAAGTCTTGCCACAAGAGCATGCCGAGTTCGTCGGCAGCTTCGTAGAGCGCTGGCGGTGCGATGTGGCCGTGCACTCGCAGCAGATCGAGGCCAGCGTCGCGTGCGAGCTCTACGTCGCGTCGGAAGGCAGATGGTTCGGTGGCGGCGAGATTGAGTTGAGTGGGAGCCAGGTTCGCGCCCTTGAGATAGATGCGTTCGCCGTTGATCGACCACACCCAATCTTGCATCGCGACCTCGCGCATGCCGGTGCGTACCGTGCGCGAATGGCTGACGATTCCGTCGACCACAACTTCTACGTGCACATCGCTGAGCTCTTGAGCGCCAAGCGAATATGGCCACCACAGCCGCGGATTATCGACATCGATGTTCCAGTCGACTGCGTTGGTGCCACGCGCCAGGGGCTGCTCAACCTCGGCGGCGATGACGCCATCGACCACGGTACGAATCTTCACGGTGCGTGATTCGTCGCTGTCGAGGCGTCCGTGCAAACGAAGGTGTGCCCTCGACTCGTTGACGTCGCGGCACAGCACTCGAAGTTTGTCGAGACGCACGGGCCCCGTGGTCTCTATCTGCACCGAGCGCCACAGGCCGCCGGGGTTCCAGTTTGGATCGGCTGCGTCCCATTGCTGCATCACGCCGGTGATGTTGCGGCGACCGCGATGCGACTTGTGCGGGGCGCATGCGACCTCAACAGCAAGCACGTGCTCGTCGCCGATGCGCAGCAGCGATGAGACATCGAACGAGTGAGGAAAGAAGTAGCCCTCAGGGTCGCCAAGGTACGCACCATCGAGCCATACATCGGCTTGGTAAAAGAGGCCGTTCATGAGGATCCACGAACGTTGGCCGGCCGGCGGAGTGTCGAACGCAAAGTGTGTGCGGAACAACAGCGGCCCGTCGTTCTCGGCGAACTCGGCAGTAGATCTCCAGTGACCCGGCACTTCGATGGGGGTCCATGTCGAGTCGTCGTAGTCCATGCCAATGGCGATACGCCTGAGTTGGTCATCGGCAGCTACTGCTCGCCACGTGCCGCTGAGATCCATTCGACGCAGCCTAATGGGGCGGGGCGAGGCCAACGGGTTGCAGGCGAGCCGCCCGTGCGAACGCCCAACACGTTGCCCGTCTGAGCGCGTGGTGCGAATCTTCGCTAGGTTTCGTGAATGGCTCAGATGGCAACAACTCTTGGTGAACTCAAGGCTTCCGGCTGGAAGTCGTGGCCCGTGAAGGAGGAGATCCGTCGCAACGCTGTTGTCAAGATCTCCGCCGGCGAGCCGCTCTTCGATGGCGTGATGGGTTACGAAGACACCGTGATGCCTCAGCTCGAGAACGCGATCTTGGCGGGTCACGACGTGATCTTCCTTGGCGAGCGTGGGCAAGCCAAGACCCGCATCATCCGCTCGCTCACTGGCTTGCTCGACGAATGGATGCCCATTGTCGCGGGCAGCGAGATCAACGACGATCCATACTCGCCAGTGTCGAAGCACGCTCGCGATCTCGTCGCCGAAAAGGGCGACGACGCGCCAATCTCGTGGGTGCACCGCAGCGATCGTTATGGCGAAAAGCTGGCGACACCCGACACCTCAATCGCCGACCTCATTGGCGAAGTCGACCCCATCAAGGTTGCCGAGGGCCGCTACCTCAGCGACGAACTCACGTTGCACTACGGCCTCGTGCCGCGCACCAACCGCGGCATCTTTGCCATCAACGAAATCCCCGACCTCGCCGAGCGCATTCAGGTCGGTTTGCTCAACGTGCTCGAAGAGCGCGATGTGCAGGTTCGTGGTTACAAGATCCGCCTGCCACTCGATGTCATCCTCGTTGCCTCGGCCAACCCCGATGACTACACCAACCGCGGCCGCATCATCACCCCGCTGAAAGATCGCTTCGGTAGCCAGATCCGCACGCACTACCCACTCGAAGTCGAAACCGAAGTGGCCATCATGCGCCAAGAAGCCCGCCCCGCAAGCGTGGGTGATGTCAGTGTGCGCGTGCCCGACTACATGGAAGAAGTCATCGCCACCCTCAGCCACCTCGCCCGCTCAAGCAGCCAGGTGAACCAGCGCAGTGGTGTGTCGGTTCGTTTGTCGGTCAGCAACAGCGAGGTGCTTGCCGCCAACGCATTGCGCCGTGCGTTGCGTGCCGGCGAAACCGAAGTCGTGCCACGCGTGTGCGACCTCGGTGCAATCGCCGCATCGACATCGGGCAAGATCGAAATTGAGTCGCTCGAAGACGGCCGCGAAGGCGCCATTCTCGAGAACCTCGTCCGTGCCGCGGTGCTCACCGTGTACAAGCAGCGGGTCACCCCCGATCAAGTGCGCGATGTCATCGCAGCATTCGACGAAGGTGTTGTTGCTCATACGGGCGAAGACATTGCCTCTGCCGACGAAGTGGCATTGCTCGAGTCAGTGCCTGCGTTGCGTGCGCCAGTGTCGGCTCTGGCCGGCGCCGACCAATCACCCGCAGCACTCGCCGCAGCGGTCGAGTTCGTGCTCGAAGGTCTGCATCTCTCGAAGCGTCTCAACAAAGACGCCTCGGGTTCTCGGGCCACCTACCGCGGCCGCTGATTCTTGGGCGTTATTCGGTGAGGCCGAAATACACGCGGCCACTGTCTTTGAGTTCTCGATCACGGCTGATGATGCCGCGATCGCCCTCGACCACGTCGAAGGCCGGACTCACCGCAATCGCCAGCAGCTTCAGCCCCGAGGCCGCTTCGGTGGCCTGCTGCATGTAACGCTCGATCACCAACTCACGGTCGGCATCGGTGCCAGCGGGTAGCAGCATGGTTACTGCCATGGGGCGATCGAGTCCCATTTCGGCGGCGCGGTGCAACAGCCCCAACGCATCGCGTTCGTGACGAACCGTGATGCCCAGCACGTCGCATGAGCCGGCCAAATCGGCGACCTCAACGTCGGCTCTGCCGGGAATGCTCACAACGCCATCGCGTAGACCTTGTAACCAGAGCCGCCAGCGAATCTGATCGAGTCGCTTCGCAGCGTGCTCGGCAGGAATTGTCTGGTCTACGGGTCGCACGATCTCTACGCCGAACGAGGTGATGATCGGTGGTCCGCCCTGCAGAATGCGCCACGCATCGCGCCACGCCTTGATGACGGTGTCGAGCACTTCGCCGTGGCGTCGCGGATCATCGGGATACAAACGGTTGGCAACGGCCAATGGGTGATCGATGGGCACCCAGCCGGCCACGCTGTCGCCAAATGTGTCGGCGCAGGTTTCGACCCAACGCGGCCACCAATGACCGGTCCATTTCGCGTCGCCGAATCCGCCGTCGTTATCGAACCACTTCGGCACATTGCGTTCAAGCAAGGTGAACTGCAATGAGACTCCGCAGGCTCGGGCCGTTTGCGTGGCGCCAAGGTAAAACTCGACAGCGTCGCCGTTCACCACGCCAGCGGCGGGCTGCATCCAGTCCCAGTCGATGCCGATGCGCAGCTCTTGCGTGCCCAGTTCGGCCAACAACTCGATGTCTTCGTGCAGGCGCGTGCGGTCGAGATGTGAGCTCGGAATGACGATGCCGCGCGCAGGCAGCGATGGATCTCGTTCGGGCACTAGATGCCGTACGGGGCGCGAGTCCAGAGTTCGCTGGTGTCGGGCCTGGCGTTATCGGCGAGTGCGCCACTGATCTCGAATACCTCGATCGGTCCGGGGAAGCCGCGCAGCTCGAGTGTGCCCTGCGGTGTGGCGTGGATACCTTCGGGCAAGCGCTCAAGTTGCATTGAGGGCATGAGGATTTCGTACGGGCCGGCGGCATCGCACAGGCGAGCAGCAAGGTTCACGGCCGAGCCGATGTAATCGTCGCCTTCGAACAACAACGCGTGTCCCGAAGCAATGCCAACCCGCAACGACAGGGGAGCGCACACCTCGGAGGCTTTGTCTTCAAGCTCGATTGCAAAGGCAACGCAGTCGGACTGGTTCATGGCCACGATCATGCAGCCGTCGCCGAGCCACTTAGCAATTCGCACCCCGTGGGCGCTGGCCAGGTCTCGGGCAATGCCGCGAAATGCGCTGAGGATTCGCCCCGCGGCGTCGTCGCCGAACGCAGCGGTGTAGTTCGTGAACCCCGAAAGGTCAACAAAGGCGAAGGTACGAGGAACACGCATGACAATCGGCAGGCTAGCGTGCCTCTATGGCCGCACGGTTTATTTACTCCCGCTGGGATGGATCCCAAAAGGGCTTCGATCTCGACGCCGAGACACTGTTCGACGCAATGACCGACGATCTGCTCTATCACGGCGACGTGAACAGTGCCTTGCGACGGATGATGCAAGAGGGTCTGCGCGACCGCAACGGCGATCGTCTGCAGGGCATGCGCGAGATCATGGATCGGTTGCGCAAAGAGCGCCAAGAGCGTCTCGATCGCGGCGACCTCGGTGGTGTGTTTCAAGAGATCGCCGATGCGCTCGACGACATCGTCGACGAAGAACGTCACGCCGTAGAGAACGCCAAGAACGCAGCCGAGCAAAGTGGCGACGAACGGCGCGCCGACACCGCTCGCCAGACCGCCGAAGATCGCAACTTCAGACTCGACATGCTGCCCGACGATCTCGCCGGCAAGGTGCGCGAACTGCAGGCCTACGATTTCGAATCCGCCGAAGCCAAACAGCGCTTCGATGAGCTGATGGACAAGCTTCGCCAGCAACTCATGCAGCAAGCCGTCGACAAGATGAGCGGCGACATGCAGAACATGAGCCCCGAAGACATGCAACGCATGAAGGACATGCTCGCTGGGCTCAACGAAATGCTCGACAAGCAACAGCAAGGCGAAGACCCCGGCTTCGAACAGTTCATGGAACAGTTCGGCGACTTCTTCCCCGAGAACCCCGAGACGCTCGAAGAGCTGCTCGAGACCATGGCTCAGCGCATGGCCGCAATGCAGGCGATGATGAACTCGATGACGCCCGAGCAGCGTGCGCAGATGCAGCAGCTCAGCGATCAGCTCATGGAAGACATGGATCTGCGCTGGCAGATGGATCAGCTCAGCCAGAACCTGCAGGGCATGTTCCCGCAGATGAACTGGAACCGCGAATACGACATGCAAGGCCAAGACCCAATGGGTTTCGGCCAGGCAATGCAGACCATGCAAGAGCTCGGCGAGCTCGATCAGCTCGAGAACCTGTTGCGTAACGCGTCAACGCCTGGTGCTCTGGCCGAAGCCGACATGGATCGTGTCCGCGATCTGATGGGCGACGATGCCGCCAAGTCGTTGGCGCGTCTGGCCGAGATGGCCAAGATGCTCGAAGAGGCCGGCCTCATCCAGAACAAAGAGGGCCGCCTCGAGCTCACCCCCAAAGGCCTGCGCAAGATCGGCTCCAATGCGCTGCGCGAGCTCTACACCAAGCTCGCCAAAGACAAAGCCGGCCAGCACCAAATGGATCGCTTCGGCCAGGGCCACGAGCGCACCTACGAGACCAAGGCCTATGAATACGGCGATCCGTTCAACCTCGATCTGCAGCGCACCCTGCGCAACGCCATTCGTCGCGGCGGCTCAGGCACGCCGGTGCAGCTGTCGCCCGACGACTTCGAGATCGAGCGCACCGAGCACGTCACCAAGTCGTCCACTGTCTTGATGCTCGACCTCTCGATGAGCATGCCCATGCGCGACAACTTCTTGCCCGCCAAGAAAGTTGCGATGGCGCTGCACTCGCTCATCACCTCGCAATTCCCTCGCGACTACATGGGTCTTGTCGGATTCGGCGAAGTTGCTCGCGTCATTACCGCCGAGCAATTGCCCGAAGTGAGTTGGGACTTTGCGTACGGCACCAACATGCAGCACGCGTTCATGTTGGCTCGTCAACTGTTGTCGCGCCAGACCGGCACCAAGCAGATCATCATGATCACCGACGGCGAGCCCACGGCTCACATCACACCCAACGGCGATCCGTACTTCAACTATCCGCCCACGCAAGAGACCATCGAAGCCACGTTGCGAGAAGTGGTGCGCTGCACCAAAGACAACATCCGCATCAACACGTTCATGCTCGATGCCGATCGTTCGCTGAAGAGCTTCGTCGAGAAGCTCACGGCCATCAACCGTGGTCGCGCCTTCTTCACCACGCCCGACACGCTCGGCGATTACGTGCTCGTCGACTTCATCGAGAACAAAAAGAAGATGGCCCGCGGCGGCGGCCGCGCTGCCGGCTGATCCCCTAGCTGCCGTCACGTTGGCGAAGTGGCGGCGCACGATTCCATGAGGGGCGTGAGCGCCGCCACTTCGTCGCGTGGGGGTGCAGCGTGAGAACTAGTTCGCGCGGACGGCGCGAGAAATCTCACAAATAATGAATCCTCTCTTGCGCGAACGTGATGTGATAGGGGACAATGACAGCAATGTAATTACAGGGGTGCGATCACGCTGCAATTTGAGCGACAATCGCACCCATGGCCGACGAAGGGCAGGAGGCCTCCTTATGAGTTTTAGTAACACACATGACGACGATCGCAGCTGGCAAGACCAGGCGAACTGTTTGGGCGTAGACCCAGACCTCTTTTTCCCAGAGCGCGGCGCAAGCACGCGTGAGGCGAAAGAGGTTTGCCGGGGCTGCGTCGTGCGTCTCGACTGTCTTGAGTTCGCTCTCGTTAACGGCGAGAAGTTCGGTATCTGGGGTGGCCTCAGCGAGCGCGAGCGTCGTCGCTTGCGTCGTCAGCGCGCCCAGAGCACACGCCGCACGGCCACGGCCTAACGCCCCGCAGGTCGCTGCATCTAGACGAAAAACAGAGTCTGGCGACTATCTCTCTCAACGACCCACTGGTAAGGTAGGCACATGCTTTCTTTTCTTGATCCCCCAGAGATTGGCCTGCTCGTTGTTTTGGTCCTCGTGCTTTTCGGCGGCTCACAGCTGCCCAAGTTGGCCAAGAACCTCGGCAAGGCCCAGAACGAATTCAAGAAGGGTCTTGATGCCGGCAGTAAAGACGTCGCCGTCGAAAGCGATGCCGACAAGCTCAAGCGCCTCGAGGAACTCGACAAGGCCAAGGCTGCGGAGAAGACCGAAAGCAACTGATTGTTTGCTGGCGGGTTCGCCCGCCGCAGCACATTGTTACGAACTGATATGCAAACGCCGGTGTCCGCAGACACCGGCGTTTGATGTTTTCGTCTTCGTCCGAAGTTGGTCGTGACCCAACGCCGAGTGGTGCTCAGCCTGGTGCCACGGCAAGGCGGCGGCGCTTGAGGATGCGGCGACGCTCACGCTCGCTACATCCGCCCCACACGCCATGCTCGATTCGGTTATGCAGCGCGTATTCGCGGCAGGTGTCGACCACAGAGCATGTTGCACAAATTTTGCGGGCTCGGTCGACGCCTACTCCGTCGCTTGGGAAAAACGCTTCTGGAGGGTAGTTGCGGCAGTTGCCTTGAGCCATCCAGATGGTGGCTTCCTCTTCTGAAGTGTGATCGTGCATTAACGAGCCTTTCGCTGGTTCCACCATTTGGTGGTCCGCCCGCACGAGCCCCGAGGGGCTTGGGACAACCGGACCACGTGTACGTCTCTCTTCAGACGAACAGCGCATCCATTTGGTTCCCGCTTCGGATAGTCAAGCACAATTGTTCGGCGAATCCAAGGCTGTCCGGTACAATCAGCGTTTCGTACGCCAGGAGTGAGTCATGACCGACACAACCGTTCAACCACGAGCCCACGCTCGCATCGTGTATCTCGGCCCCGTGTCGCCTCATTGGGAGGTCGACTTCGGCTACGGCGATCACACGTTGCTTTCAGAGTTCCGTGCACGCGTGTTGGCCCGTCTGGTGCTCTTGCCTCGTGACGACCCACAGTTCCGCCGCAATCGTGAGCGCGTTGTTCGCGATGCCGAGCGCGAGGGCATTTCGATCGAATGGCTTCTCGGTTACGCCGACGAAGAAGAACAGCAATAGATCGGTCACTGACCCGTGGTCGATGAGCGCCACCTCAATCGTGAACTCAGTTGGCTCGATTTCAACCGCCGAGTGCTGTCGCTCGCTGGCGAATCAGGCGTTCCGCTGCTCGAACGCGTCAAGTTCATCGCGATTGCATCATCAAACCTCGATGAGTTCTTCCAGGTGCGCGTTGCAGCGCTGCACGACCAAGTAGCTGCCGACATCGTCACGGCGACGCCTGATGGTCGCACGCCACTCGAACAACTTGCTGCGATCACCGTGGCAGTGCGCGAGCACATCTCGATCCAAGAAGACATCGTGGCAAATCAGCTACGGCCATTGCTCAGCGCCGAAGGCATTGAGATCTTGTCATGGAACGAACTCAGCGAGCTCGATAAAAGCTACGCAGTCGAGATCTTTCAGCGGCGTATCTTTCCAGTTCTGACCCCGCTGGCCGTAGATCCGGCACACCCGTTCCCCTACATCTCAAACCTGGCGTTGAGCATCGCCGCGATGGTGTGTGACCCCGAGACTGGCGAGCGCCGCTTTGCCCGCCTCAAAATTCCTACGGTGTTCCCCCGCTTGGTGGCACTCAGCGATGGCCAGCGGTTCGTGCCGGTAGAGCAAGTGATCGCCGCGCACCTGCACACGTTGTTTATCGGGATGATCATCGAAGAGTGGGCCGTTTTTCGTGTCACCCGTAACGCCGATCTCACCGTAGAGGACGAAGAAGCCGACGATCTGTTGGCGGCGGTTGAACTCGAGCTTCGGCGCCGTCGCTTTGGCCGCGCTGTGCGTCTCGAGGTCGAGACCTCAATGAGCCCCGAAATGCTCGATGTATTGCAGCGAGAGCTTGAGCTTGCCAACGACGCGGTCAGCTTCCATCGCCAGTTGCTCGACCTCACCTGCTTATTCAACATCCACTCACTCGATCGACCTGCGCTCAAAGATGCGCCGTGGCCGCCCGTTACGGCGGGGCGCATTGCCCGGGCCGAAGAAACCGATCGCAGTCTGTTTTCGGTCATCCGCGAACGGGCGCTGATGGTGCATCACCCCTACGAGTCGTTTGCGAGCTCGATCGAGGCGTTCATCGACGAAGCCGCCACCGATCCTCGGGTGCAGTCGATCAAGATGACCCTGTATCGCACATCGGGCGATAGCCCGATTGCGCGCAGCCTCATTCGGGCCGCCGAACGCGGCGTGCAGGTTGCTGTTCTGGTCGAACTCAAGGCCCGCTTTGACGAAGCCACGAACGCCACTTGGGCGCGCACGCTCGAACGTGCGGGTGTTCATGTGGTGTACGGCGTGGTTGGGCTCAAGACCCATGCCAAGTGCGTGTTGGTCGTGCGATCCGATGCCGATGGTTTGCGGCGCTACGTGCACTTCGGCACCGGCAACTACAACTCAAAGACCGCTCGTGTCTACGAAGACATCGGCTTCCTGACGTGCGACCCCGCGATGGGCGAAGACGCGACCCAGCTGTTCAATCACCTCACCGGATACAGCCGGGCCCATGACTACAAGTCGCTTGTCGTTGCGCCACACGGGCTTCGTAGTCGCTTACTGCAGTTCATCGCCAACGAAGCCAGTTATGGCAGCGAGGGCCATATCACCATCAAGACCAACTCCATCGGCGATCCTGAGGTCATTGAGGCGTTGTACGCAGCGAGCCAGGCTGGGGCGCGTATCGACCTGTTGGTGCGCGGTATTTGTTGCCTGCGTGCTGGCGTGCCCGGACTCTCCGACAACATTCGGGTTCGTTGTGTACTCGGCCGCTATCTCGAGCACTCGCGGGTGTACCGATTTGGTCACGGCGGCGCCGACGGGTCACCTGCACACTTCATTGGTTCGGCCGACCTGATGCCGCGCAACCTCGATCGCCGAGTTGAATTGTTGGCGCCGGTCGAGCATCCCAAGCACATTGCTTGGCTCGATCAGGTGATCAGTTTCTATCTGGCCCCCGATGTCGTTGCCTTCGATATGCAGCCCGACGACACGTGGTTGCGCGTTGGGCCCACCGATTCGTTCGCGCCACATAGCCAAGAACGCATGTATCACTGGGTGAGCGAACGCCAAGTTCGCTAGCGCACCGCATGGCCGCTGGGCTGCGGTGTTCACCTCTTGTTCATCTGAGGTGGGGCTATCGGTTACCTTGATGCCGTACCGTTCGCCTCGTTGTTCATCGAGTTCTCGCTCGAATGTGGTGAAGGTGAAGACAAACACGGGATGAATCGTTCACAAAAGGTGCCTGATGGTCGCTGCGCAAGTACAGCCCGAAACGAACGCCCCTGCTCCGTTGCTGCCGCGCCGATCGCTCGTACCTGACATGAGCATTGCCACCTCGACACCCACGATCACTGCCACCGAACCTGCCTCTGACACGCACGTCGTCATGGTGGCGAGCAATCTCGAAGTGCACTACGGCGATCAGTGCGCCGTTCGCAACGTGAACCTCACCATTCGCGAGCACGAAATCACGGCGTTTATTGGCCCCTCTGGCTGCGGCAAGAGCACTGTTCTGCGATGTTTCAATCGGATGAACGATCTCATCAGTGGTGCACGCGTCAGCGGTCTGCTCACGTATCACGGCATCGATCTGTATGGACCCGAGGTAAACGCCGCCCAAGTGCGCCGGCGCATCGGCATGGTGTTTCAGAAGCCGAATCCGTTTCCGAAAAGCATCTACGACAACGTGGCATTTGGGCCTCGGTTGGCCGGAATCAAAAAGCGCGCTGAGCTCGACGCCATTGTCGAGTCTTCGTTGCGCGGCGCTGCCTTGTGGGACGAAGTGAAGAGCCGGCTGCAGACCTCGGGGCTTGGTCTTTCGGGTGGCCAGCAGCAGCGTTTGTGCATCGCCCGAGCCATCGCCGTTGAGCCCGAAGTGGTTCTGATGGATGAGCCCTGTTCGGCTCTTGACCCCATCGCTACAGCTCGCATTGAAGATCTCATGCACGAAATGAAGTCGCGTTACACGATCGTGATCGTGACCCACAACATGCAGCAGGCGGCCCGCGTCAGCGACCGAACAGCGTTCTTCACCTCTGAAAGTGCAGCGAGTTCGGAGCAGGTCAAGAACGACCGCCGAACTGGCGTGTTGGTCGAGTTTGGGCGCACCCAACGGATGTTCTCAAACCCATCTGATGAACGAACCGAGCAATACATCACCGGAAGGTTTGGCTGATGGACGAACTGCGTAAGAGCTTTCACCACGACATCGAAGATGTTCGTACCGAACTTGTTCACATGGCGGCGTTTGTCACCGAGGCCATTCCACGCGCGACGGCAGTGTTACTGAACGGCGACCTCGAGGGCGCCGACCAGATCATCAACGGCGACGACGAGATCGATGCGCGTGCACTCGAACTCGAAGACCAGTGCATTCAGATCCTGGCGTTGCAGGCGCCGGTGGCTGGCGACCTGCGCCAAATCGTTGCTGCGCTGAAGATGGTGGCCGAGGTCGAGCGTTCCGCCGACTTGGTGTGCAACATCTGTAAGGCAGCGCGGCGCATCTACGGCCACTCCCTCGATCCAACGTTGCGCGGCATCATCACGCGCATGGGTGAGCAAGCGCAGCAGTTGTACATCGCTGCTATCGAGTCGTTCGTCGAGAACGATGCCGCCAAAGCTGCCGCCATCGACGACATGGACAACTATCTCGATGCGTTGCAGAAGCAGTTTGTGCAAGCCATCTTCGAAAGCCACGCCGCTGGTCGCATCGATCTGCAGGTTGCCGTGCAGTTGGCTGTCGTTGCTCGCTTCTACGAGCGCATCGGCGATCATGCCGTCAACATCGGCGAACGGGTTCGTTTTGTTGTTACCGGTTGGCTGCCCGAGCATCGCGGTGCAGCACGATTCCGCTCACGCGCCGATGACTCCACCGAAATGCCTCGTCCGCCGATCCCCGGCAATAGTGACTAACGAATGAATTTCTTCGTGTTGCTTGCGGGTTGCGCGGTGGGTGTGATCGCCACTCTGGTTGCGGTGAAAGCCTTGGCGTCGCGGCGCGCTTCGCAACCTCTCGGCGGCGACCCCGGCAGCGATTTGTCGAACGAGCAGAGCCTCGCGGCCTCGCAGGCTCGTGCCCATCGGTTGCAGGGGGCCCTCGATGCAATGCCGTATGGCGTGATGGTCGCTGATCAGAACGGCCAGGTGCTGTTGCGCAACAAGGCGGCTGACACTGCTGGGTCAGATGCGCACAACGAGGTACTCGTGCAAGCAGCCGTGCAGTACAACTTGCGCTCGGCATTGCGCGGCGAAGCTCGAACCCAAACGGTTGAGCTCTACGGACCTCCAAAGCGAGTGGTAGTCGTCGAGGCTCATCCGTTAGATCCCGACGGTGCGATGGTCACGGTCGAAGATGTCACCGAACGGTTTCGCCTCGACGCAGTGCGCACCGATTTCGTGGCCAACATCAGCCACGAGTTGAAGACGCCCATTGGTGCGCTGGCGGTTCTCGCCGAGACTCTCATTGATGAAACCGATCCGGCCGTCGTGAGTCGCCTCGCCGATCGCACCGTGAACGAAGCGCACCGCGTGGCGAAGATGATCGACGATCTACTCGAACTGTCCCGCATAGAACTCAGTGGAGACCTCCTCGTGAGTTCGTGCGATGTCGGTTTGCTCGTGGTCGAGGCGGCGGCGCGCAACAGTTTTCTTGCTCGGCAGAACCGGGTGGCGGTCGACGCTGGCGATATTGATGTTGGGCTCAGTATCAACGCCGATCATGCGCAGATCACTTCGGCGCTCGGCAACCTCGTTGATAACGCTGTCAAGTACAGCGACGCCAACGGAGTCGTGAAGGTCACTGCGTACCCCGATCAGCAGGGCGTCACGTTTGTGGTGTCCGACAACGGCATTGGTATCCCGTCGCGCGATCTCGATCGAATCTTTGAGCGTTTTTATCGGGTCGATCGAGCCCGCAGTCGTGGCACCGGTGGCACAGGTCTTGGCCTATCGATTGTTCGTCACGTCGCTAACAACCATGGCGGTTCGATCACGGTCGAATCGCACGAGGGCGAAGGTTCTACGTTTCGTCTCTACATTCCAGAACGGCTGGTGCCACAGACATGACCACTCCAACAATTTTGATTGTCGAAGACGAAGAGAGCTTTGTCGAGGCGCTTACCGTGGGCCTGAACCGTGAAGGCTTTCGAGTCGAGGTAGCCCTAGACGGTGCCACGGCGTTGGCTCGCTTTCATGAGGTGAAGCCCGATCTCGTTCTGCTCGACCTGATGCTGCCGCGCATTTCTGGAATCGATGTGTGCCGCGAGATCCGCAAGACCAGCACCGTGCCGATCATCATGGTCACCGCCAAGAGCGCCGAGATCGACATGGTCGTGGGCCTCGAAGTGGGCGCCGACGATTACATCACCAAGCCGTATCGCATGCGTGAGTTAGTGGCCCGATTGCGCGCGTTGCTGCGCCGTGCCTCTATGGAATCCGGTGCTGTCCCTGCCGTCGCAGCGAACAGTCGCTCATTGGTTGTTGGCGACGTCTCTATCGACTCCGATGAGCACATCGTCACCGTTGGCGGAGAGCCGGTGAGCCTGCCGCTCAAGGAGTTCGAACTGCTGCACGTGTTGCTCAGCAACGCTGGCCGGGTCTTGCCTCGCGAGATGCTGATCGATCGTGTGTGGGGCATGGACTATGTGGGCGACACGAAGACTCTCGACGTGCACATCAAGCGCATCCGCGGCAAGATCGAACCCGATCCGTCGAAGCCTGAGCGCATTGTCACCATCCGGGGACTCGGTTACAAGTACGAACGGCCCGCACCTAGCATGCGTTCGTGACATCCGAGCGACTTCGCGGATCTAGATCTGAGATCCACGCGTCGCGAACGAGTGGCGACACTTCTCGAATTGGCAAGCGGTCGCTGACCACCCAACCTCGGTTCTCCCCGTTTACCCGGCTTGCTCGAGTGCAAGCCGTGAGTGCCGCCGGCGATGGATGCCTTGCGCTTGCGTTGGCCGCGTCGGTGTTCTTTGGCCTCACTCCCACGGCAGCGCGGCCGAAAGTCTTGCTCTTTCTGGTGGTCACCTTTGTTCCGTTTGTAGTGGTTGCTCCACTGATCGGTCCGTTGGTCGATCGAGTCGCTGGCGGTCGTCGCCTGGTGATGCAGATTGTTGCGTTGCTACGCGCGTTCACGATGGTGCTGATGGCGTTTCATCTCAACGACGTGTTGCTCTATCCGGTTGCGTTCGCTGCCTTGGTGCTGCAGAAGACGCAAGGAATCTCGCGGTCCGCCTTGGTGCCCAGCGTGGTTCGCGACGAAGCCGATCTGGTTGAAGCGAACTCGAAGCTTGGCTTGATCTCGGGCGTGTTCGGCTTCGTGGGCGCCGCCACAGCCACGATTGCTCGGCTTGTCGCTGGCACCGAGGGCAGCTTGATCATTGGCGCTGCATGCTTTGTGGCCGCCTTCTTGATGGCCACCAAGCTTCCCAGCGAAGTAGTTGCGGCGAAGCGCGCCAGCCCGCAAGAACGAGCCGAGTTGCGTTCTGCCGGCATCACCTTGGCCTCGAGCGCGATGGGTCTCTTGCGAGCGTCGGTTGGATTCTGCTTTTTCCTGCTTGCGTTCTGGCTGAGAACTCAAGACGCTGGCCGCTTCCTCGTGGGCCTCTCGGTGACGATGGTGACTATCGGGGTGATGTTGGCCAACGCAATCGCGCCAGCAGTTCGTAAACGCATTCACGAGGAATCGATCTTCACAGCGGCGTTAGGGCTCACTGCGATCTCGGGAATCCTTGCCGCGTTGTTTGGCGGTGTGTTGGCCGGAGTGTTGCTGGCGCTGGTGGTCAACTTCGCTGCCGCTTTCGCCCGACTGGCCTTCGACTCGATCGTGCAGCGCGATGCCCCCGATGCGAACCAAGGCCGAGCCTTCGCCCAGTTCGAAACGCGGTTTCAACTTGCGTGGGTACTTGGTGGCTTGCCGCCAGTGATCTTTACTCCGCCTGGCGAAGTGGGGTTTGCAATCGTGGGCATGATCGCGCTGTTTGCGGTGGGCACCTACATCGTGGGTGCCAAGTCGGTGCAAGCTGGCAAGGCCCTGCCGGAAACCATCAGCAAGCGTGCTGGCCGCAAGATGCTGGCCGAGGTCGAACGGCGTCGAGCGCGCCGCTGATTTGGTGCGCGTGCTGAGTGCCTACGCGGTTGGATCGTCGAGCGAGAACTCGAGTCGGGCAAGCCACAACCCCGGCGCATCAAGTTCGGCGGGGGTTGGCAGCGGTGCAGCGCGATTGAGGAGCTGGTTGAGACCGTCCTGTTGCTCGCGTTCGAATACTCCGGCAACAAACGCGCGGCCTCGCTCGACGAGTTGGCGGGTGAGGCGCAGGCCCAGCAAACGCTCGACAAAGATGTCGTCGGGCGAGGTCTCGATGCGCCGACGACGAACGGCCTCGCTGATGCGCGCTGCGTCGCCGCCGATGAGACGAAATGCAATCTGGTCGACCACATGGTCGATGTAGCCAACAACCGCAGCGAGCGCTGCGTCGAGCTGCGGCTGTAGCGCTTCTTGAGCCGCGCTGCGCGTTGCGCCAAGCAGAATCTCGGGGTCACCGAGCGAACGTTGAATCGCCTGCATTGGGTCGTCGCCATCGAACTCAATGGACGAGAGCTTCTCGGCGACAGCGTTTGGATCGGGTTCGAAGGCGCCCACATGAGCACGAACCATTGCGCTGAGACCCTCACGAATGTGCGTGATCGAAAAGACCACATGCGACGTGAGCTCTTGCACCAGCACCCAGATGCGCATGGAGTCTTGGGGAAGACTCCAGTCGGCGGCGAAGGCATCGATGGCACTTGGCAGCACGGTGACCTGAGCGTTGGCGGAACGAGGAATGGGAAGGTCGTATTGACCAAAGGCGCGCGTGCCGAGGTGCCCAACCATTGAGCCGATGGCCATGCCGAGCATTGCCGGAGCCATCATCTGGCTGAGCCCAAGCATCATCGCTGCCATGGGGTCGGTGCTGCCGTCGTCGTCGGCCGGTGATGGCCGTTTGCCGAGCGACACGGCGAGCTGAGTGAACAATGGCCGATACGCCTCGAGCGTTTGCTGCGCCCATACGCCAGGGGTGACGGTGGTGATCTCGTAACCAGCAAGCTCGTGGCCGGTGACATCGAGGACGTGCGGTTCGACGATTTGAGCGAGCGCGGTCAGCGCAAAGCGGATGCTCGGATCGACGTTTGCCTCGGCGGTCCCGCCGGTTGCCGCGATGTGAGCGAATTGTTTAGCCGCATCCCAATTGAGTGGCCCCTGCCCGGCAAGCGCCCGCGACAGATCGCCGAACATTGGTAGGCCCCCGAAGGGGTTATCGGCGGGGTCGCCCGCAGTCATATTGAGGATGCTACGGGGGATCTATCGGTTATCGTCGCGGCATGACGAGCATCCTGGTGACGGGAACCGAGAGCAGTCTTGGCACCCGGGTTGCGAAGCGACTCACCGCAGAGTGCGGGTTCGACGTGGTGTCGTCGGCGGCCCAGCGCGCCGCGCTCGAGACATCTACCGAGACCGACCCCGCTGACCCAATCGACATTGCGGTGCACTTGTCTGCCGGCGATCACGACACCCGTGCGCGCCGCCGTGAAAGCGTGACCAAGGGTGCCTCCGAGCTCATCGCGCTCGCCGAGAAATCGGGAGTGCATCATCTCGTTCTTGTGTCCTCCGCAATGGTGTACGGCGCGTGGGCCAACAATCCGCTGCCGCTCACCGAAGATGCGCCGCTGCGTCCAGACCTCGATTTCGCATTCGCGCGTCAGCTCGCTTCGGTCGAGCAGATGGTCGACGACTGGAGAACCGCCGAGCCTGGCCGTACTGCCACCGTGCTGCGTCCGGTTGTCACGATGGCGGCCGACGGCACCAGCAGCTTGGCCCGAGCGCTCGCTGCTGGCATGGGTCAGCGCTCAGGTGAAGACGATCCGGGTGCGCAGTTTGTGCAGCTTGATGACCTCGCTGCGGCGGTCACTCTGGCTGCTCAAAAGCGGCTCGATGGCGTGTTCAACGTTGCCGCCGATGGGTGGGTTGCAGGAGAGCGTGTGCGGGCCCTCGCGGGGTCAACCCCACGGCTGAAACTGCCGACACGATTGGCCGAAGTGGTGGCGCGTATTCGTTGGCGCTTTCAGCGTGGCCCGATTCCTCCGGGTCTTCGTAGCTACACGCAATGGCAGTGGCTGGTCTCGAACGATCGCCTCAAGTCGCACGGTTGGGCGCCCACCGTCACCAACGAGCAGGCGTATGTTGAAGGCACCGAAGCGAAGTGGTGGACGATGATCACACCGAAGCGCAAGCAAGAGTTCTCGCTCGCTGCGATGGCTGCGCTCATCTTCGGGTCATGTGCATTCGCGGTGACATTGGTTCGCCGGGCGAGGCGTCGCCGCGCTGGTTGATTGGGCGGCGTTGGCTACATCGACGACGGGTGGCTCGACAACACAACGGGCACGACAACCGATGTCGTCTCGCCTGTTCGCCGCACAGTGAGGTGTACTGAGTCGCCTGCTGCATGGGCGGCGATGACCTGACCAAGGTCGTCGAGAAGTGCCACCGGCATGTCGTCGATTGCTTCGATGACGTCGCCCTCGCGTAGCCCGGCTGCATCGGCTGGTCCGTGGCTGACAACCGCAGCGACGCTGACTCCGTCGTCGTGAGCTGTCGGTTCGGGTTGAATGCCGAGCCACGCTGGCACCGAGAGGTTGGCCGCAGCGTCGAGTGCGTTCAACATAGTTTCAACTGACACCAGCGACACCTGAGAGTTTTTGAGGGTGCACAGACCGAGTAAGCGACCCTTGCGATCGACGACGATAGAGCCCTCAACCGGTGCGGACCTGTTGTCGAACGACAGGTGCAGACCGTTGTCGTCGGAGACAAACGTGACCTCGACGGGCTCGGGTGACATCATCACCAAACCGCCCGTGCGCGAGGTGTCGGGGCTGAGCTCAACCACCGACGCTTCGATCTCGGCGGGGATGGAGAGCACCGCTGTGCCAGAGGCCTTGTCGACAAGCACCACTGCGCCAACGACGGTTTCGCCAGAGGGCAGCACCACTTCGATTCCTTGCCGGCCGCTGACAGCTTGCGCTGTGGTGATGACGAAGTGCCCCGGTGTAAGTGCCACTGCCGTTGCGGGTTCGGAGCTTGCGGCGCCGGACGCGCCGACAAGCATCGTGGGCATCGGTGGGCCACTTGGCACTGGAGCTGGTGCCGGAGTGGTCTCGGGTGCGCTGGTATCGATTGGGTCGGCTGAGTCGACCGGAATGACGACCTCGCGAATTGTTGTGGCGCTGTCTACCGCTGACACGCCAGCGGCGCTGTGATGCGGAATCATCATCCACAAAAGCCCGACCGCTAACACCGCGCCGATGGTGCCTGTAGCGACGGAGAGGCCGCGTCCGACAACGAGCGGTGGCTCGTTGAGAGCCCAGTGCGTTGCGCCGACTTCGGAGGGGTGACGCCACGCGCGCTCATGGGCCGGTAACGGCGCTTTGGGGTACTCGGGTTCGTCGTTGCCCTCGCCTCGGTCCACGGGGGGTCATGGTAGTGAACTGCGAGAACCAATGTATGTCGCTGCGGTGAAGGCTACGATGCGCACGATGCATCCTCCAGCGAGCGGCGATACGTGGGTTGGCCTCACCGTTGACACGTTGCCGATTGCCGAGGCATACGAGTGGGCGGTTCGCCCCGATTGTGGTGCCGTGGTGTTGTTCTCTGGAACCGTGCGAAATCATGCCGAGGGCCGTGAGGGCGTTGACCATCTCACCTACGAGGCATACGACGAGCAGGCGCCGCTCAAGATGAACGAGATCGCGCTCGAGGTTCGCCGTCGTTGGCCAAGCACCGGAGCCGTGGTGTTGTTGCATCGCACTGGCCGCCTCGAGCTTGGCGATAGTTCAGTGGTGGTTGTGGTGTCGTCGCCGCATCGTCCCGAAGCATTCGAGGCCGGCCGCTACGCAATCGATGCGCTCAAAGCCAGCGTTCCGATCTGGAAGCACGAAGTGTGGCAGGGCGGTTCCGATTGGGGAACCGGAGCCAATGTCGTTACCGCTCCACACGATGTTGCCGACCAGTCGTCGTTGCAACGCAGTGGCGGCACACAGTGACCATCGCCGTTGTCATTGTGACCTGTCTTGTGGCCGCATCGGCCATTGCCTTTCTCGTCATTGCTCGTCGTCGGCCAGACGATGGTGTCACGAGCTTTCGTCGCCATATCGATGCGCTCTCGCCCGAGGCGCGCCGTGAAGTCATTGAGCGCGTGCAGAACGCCCGCGAATCGGGCAAAGGGAAGTAGATAGCACATGGCCCGCGACCTCGCGATCGATCTCGGCACGGCGAACACGCTCGTGTACATGAAGGGCCGCGGCATTGTGCTGAACGAACCCTCGGTCATTGCACTGAACCGCCAGACCGGCGAGGTACTCGCAACGGGGCGCGAGGCGTGGCAGATGATCGGCCGCACTCCCGGATACATCGTGGCCGTTCGTCCACTTCGTGGCGGGGCCATCACCGACTTCGAGATCACCGAGCGCATGATCCGCTTGCTGTTGCAGCGTGTTGGCGTCAGCCGTTTCACCCGACCCAAGGTGGTCATCTGCGTGCCGTCGGCCATCACCGAGGTCGAGCGCAGAGCAGTCACCGATGCGGCCCGCCGTGCAGGCGCAGCCGATGCACAACTCATCGAGCAGCCGATGGCTGCCGCAATCGGCGCCGACCTTCCGATCGACGAACCGGTTGGCAACATGGTCATCGACGTTGGCGGCGGAACCAGCGAGACAGCGGTCATCAGCCTTGGCGGCGTCGTTGCGCTCGAAGCAGTTCGCGTTGGCAGCTTCGACATCGACGCAGCGATTCAGAACTATGTTCGCCGCGAGCACGGCATTGCCATTGGCGAGCGCACCGCCGAAGAAATCAAGGTGGCCATTGGGTCAGCCGACCCAACGGGCGACGAGAACGAAGCCGAGGTTCGCGGCCGCGACCTGATGAGTGGACTTCCCAAGACCGTGTTGCTCAACCCTGAAGAGATTCGATTCGCGATCGACGACGTGGTGTCCAGCATCGTTGCCTCTGTGGTTCGTTGTCTTGCTAAGGCGCCGCCCGAACTCGCTCAGGACTTCTTGGTTCGTGGCATGTATCTCGTTGGCGGCGGCGGCTTGTTGCGCGGCCTAGCTCAGCGCATCGAGCGCGAGACCAAGGTTCCGGTGCGTATGTCGCCGATGCCGCTCGAGGCAGTGGTGCTCGGTGCGGGTCATTGCATCGAGCATTACGACGCTTTGAAGGGCATGTTTATGGGGGCCCGGCGCTAAATGCCTATTGACTTCGGTCGGAAGTTAGCGGAAGGTCTGTGTAATTATCGGCGTGTTCAAGCCGTCAGGTCGTTCGAGCTCACGAAAGCGGGTAGTCATGGATGTGCAAATTTCGACAGACAATACGCCGTCGAGCTCGATTCCGCTGAACGGCTCGGTTCCGCTGAACGGCTCGGTTCCGGTGACCAGCGTTAGTCGGGCGCAGTCACCGAAGCTGTCGGTGGCCATGATTGTTGTTGCTGTCATCGCGATCTTGCTTGCCGTGGGCTCCGGGCTGATCGCAAACCACGCGCTCGAAGAAGCGAAGAAGGCGAGAGCCGAACTCAGCGACACTCGCTTCAACGCCGACAATCTCCAGACTCAGCTCACGGCTCTCGAGAGCAAGCTCGGATCCTTGCGTACGCGTCAGGCGCTCACCGCAGCGTCTATGGCCGCGATCAATGAGCCGGGGGGCCTCTCCTCGGCCGTCGAAGCGGTGCAGATAGCGGTCGACGCCCTGAAGGCCGAAATCGATGGTGTGAGTTCTACCGTCGGTGGGCTCGGTGGGTTCGGCGCCAGAATCGAAAGCCTGGCGAGATGTGTTGACACCTATATGGACACGGTCGCTAAAGCTGGCGGCGGTCGGTACACCTACTACAAGTGCTAGTTGTGCCACCAGATAACTCGTTGTCGTTCGAGATGACCGACGATCAGGTTGGCGTCATCACGCTGAATCGTCCCGAGGCGCGCAACGCGCTCACGTGGGGCATGTATGCGGCGCTCGAACAAGCGGTGCGAAATGCGCCAGCATTAGGTGTTCGCTGTTTGGTGGTTACGGGTGCCGATCCAGCGTTTTGCAGTGGCGACGATGTGCGACAGGTGATGGGCGCCGGCCAAGAAGGAAAGGCGCCGGTCAGCGTGACTGCTCGCGAGCCGCGGCTCACCCCCGCTGCCGACGCGTTGCTGCACACCGACGTTCCGGTGATTGCGGCAGTCAATGGTGCCGCGGTTGGTTGGGGCATGGAGCTTGCGTTGATGGCCGATATTCGGGTGGCCAGTGAGCGCGCCAAGTTCGGTGAGTTGTTTGTGTTGCGCGGGTTGGTCAGCGATGTGGCGGGCCTTGGCCGTCTGGCTCAACTCATCGGCCGTGAGAAGGCCGCCGAGTTGTTGTTCACCGGCGATGTCATCGATGCAAACGAAGCGTTGCGCATTGGGCTTGTGTCGCGGGTGGTGGCGCACGACGAACTGGTCGGCACCGCAATGCAACTCGCCACCAAGATCGCCGCCAATCCGCCGCTTGCAGTGCAGCGCTTGAAGGCAGGCTTACGTGAGGCGCTTGATCCTGATTGGAACGCACTTGGTCGGTGGGTGTCGGCATCGCTCGGCGAGCTGTTCACTACCGATGATCACCGCGAAGGCGCCCGCGCATTTCTAGAAAAGCGTGTGCCGAACTTTCGGGGAAGCTGACGTTCAGCTGTTGGCGGCCACAAGTGCGAGCACTTCGCCGGTCTCAATGCGCAGCACATAGAGCTCGCCATCGGGACCCTGAGCGATAGAACTGGTTGCTGACAGGGTTGTCGAAAGCGTGACCTCGGCACCGATGCTGCGATCGTCGTTGATGTGCAAGGCGCGCACCTGACCGCTGCAGTAATCGCCGTACACGTAAGAGCCCACCAGTGATGGCACGGCTTTGCCGCGGTAGCGCACGCCGCCCGAGATTGAGCAGCCGGCATCGCCGTGTTGGTATTCGTAGATGGGCATTGTGACTTGTTCGCCAGGCTGATCGACGTTGAAGCGATGGGTGCCTTCGAACGCGCTCCATCCAAAGTTCCAGCCGTGGATGCCGCCGAGGCCGACCCATGCCACATCGATTTCTTCCCACTCGTTTTGACCGACGTCGGCGATCCACAGATCGCCGGTGGCCTGATCGAAGTTGAACCGCCATGGGTTGCGCAAACCGATCGCCCAGATCTCTGGGCGCGCCTTGGGATCGTTGGCGAAGGGGTTGTCTTTGGGAATCGAGTACGGCCCCGAAGGACTGGCCTTGGGATCGATGCGCAGAATCTTGCCGAGAAGTTCGCTGGTGTTCAGCGCACGGCGATCGGGGTCGTTGGCCGCCCCGCCATCGCCCATGCCGATGTACAAGAACCCGTCGGGGCCGATGCGCAGCGCACCGCCATTGTGATTGGGGTACGGCTGGTCAATGGTCAACAACTGTCGTTGGCTGGTTGGCTCGAACATGCCGTCGGTGCCTACTGCATATTCAGCGATGACGGTGTTGCCGTCGGTGTTGGTGTAATCAACGTACGCGTTTTGTCCGTCGGCGGAAAACGTGAGGCCGAGCAGACCCCGCTCGCCGCCAGCCGAAATGCTGCTGGTGAGATCGAGCACCGCCTTGGGGTCGAGTACTCCGTTGCGGATGGCCGAGATCTTGCCCTCGCGGCTGACCACAAACAAGGTCGTGTCGCCCGAGCGATAGGCGAGATCGAGCGCGCCCGGAACCTTGGCGACTTCGGTGAATGCCACCTGCTCGGCCGTGAGCGGCGTGGTGACGACGGGCGCGGCGGTTGTGGTTGTGGCCGGCTCAGAGTTGACGACCGACGTGTCAGCAACCGCTGAGTCTTGCGGTGCGCTGCTTGCGGGGCCATCGCTTGGGTTCGAACTGCTTGAGCATGCCGACCCGACAAACACGAGTGTGGCAAGCGCGTAACGAAGTGCTGTTCTCATTGTCCGACCCGCGCCAATCCTTCTTGTACAACAGTGACAGCAAGGGTGCCGTCTTGACGGTAGATGGCTCCGCCGGCCAGGCCGCGTGCGCCTGTTGTAGAGATGGCGCTCTGGTCGTAGAGCAACCATTCGTCGGCACGAAATGGGCGGTGGAACCACATGGCGTGGTCGAGGCTTGCCATCTGCAGGCCGGGACTGTCCCACGAGAGGCCAAAGGGCAACACCGTGGTGTCGAGCAAGGTCATATCGCTGGCATAGGTGACGATGCAGGCATGCAACGTGGGATCGATCGGCAGTTCGCCATCGGCGCGCAGCCACACTTGCTGACCCTGCGCTGCCTTGCCTCGACGGCTGATGGGGTCGTCGTTTACGTAGCGCAGATCGATGGGGCGGGGCATGTCGTACCAATCGCCCATCTGCACCTTGTAGGGCTCCATGCGGGTTTTGAAATCGGGCAGCGTGTCGGGATGGGCAAGGCCCGCAGGCATTTGGATCTGATGGTCGGGGCCGTCTTCGGCGACATGGAAACTGGCCTGCAGGTTGAAGATGACCTTGCCGTGCTGAATGGCAACCACGCGGCGGGTGGTGAAACTCTTGCCGTCGCGGATGCGGTCGACTTCGTAGAGAATGGGCACGTTTGGGTCGCCTGGGCGAAGGAAGTAGGCGTGCAGCGAATGCACCATTCGGCCCGGATCGTCGACGGTTCGGGCGGCGGCAACCAACGCCTGTCCGGCCACCTGTCCGCCAAAGACTCGCTGGCGGTTTTCGTCTGGGGAACGGCCACGGAAGATGTTGACCTCGATTGCTTCGAGGTCGAGCAACTTCACGAGATCGTCGAGAGGTTCTTGCATCCGTCTATGTTGCCATGGAAATGGAGGGGCCACCCGTTCGGTCGAAGGACCGTGGGCAGATTATGGTGCCCTCGATGCCTCTTCTTCCGCTTGACCCAGACCAGCTGCTCAGCACCACGCGTGCGGTTCGTAAACGACTCGACTTCACGCGACCCGTGCCCGACGATCTCATCCGCGAATGCGTGGCCGCAGCGATGCAGTCACCCAGTGGTTCGAACAACATGACCATGCAGTTCGTGATCATTCGCGATGTCGAAAAGCGCAAGGCAATCGGTGAGGTGTATCGCCAGGCATACAGCATCTACAAGACCCTCGACGGCGTATACATCCGCAGCATCGACAAGGGAGAAGCCGCTGCTCAAGAGCAGCAAGAGCGCTCGGCCGACAGCGCCGATTTCCTTGGCGATCACATGGGCGATGCGCCAGCGCTGGTGTTGGCGTGCAGTGTCGGGGCACGCGTCGATGGCGCCCCAGCGATGATGGCCGCTTCGTTGATGGGCAACGTGTTGCCAGCCACCTGGAGCTTCATGCTTGCAGCGCGGGCACGCGGACTCGGCACGGCATGGACCACCGTGCATTTGATGATGGAGCAACAGGTTGCCGACATCGTTGGTATCCCATTCGACACAGTGCAGCAGGTCTGCCTGAGCCCGTTGGCCTACACCATTGGCACCGACTTCAAGCCCGCTTCTCGCCCAGCTCCTGATTCGATTATCCACTGGGACAAATGGTGATTCCTGCCGATCTGCGCGCTCATGCCGTGGCAGCAAAAGGGTTCATGCCGCCCGACGAAGGCGATGCGTTATACGAGGCCGCAGTCGAGGCTGGCGCCCGATGCGCGGGTCTCGCGTTTTTAGAAGTTGGCTCGTACTGCGGCCGCTCTACTGTTTGGCTCGGTGGCGCAGCGCGTGAGTGCGACACGGTCGTGTTCGCTGTTGATCACCATCGCGGCTCAGAGGAAAACCAGTCAGGGTGGGAGCATCACGACCCCACGGTGGTAGATCCGCGTATCAATCGCATGGACACGCTCCCCATTTTCCGCGCTGCCATCTACGACGCAGGCGTCGAGGATTTCGTTGTTGCTGTTGTGGGTCAGTCGCCCGCCGTGGCCAAGTACTGGACCTCGCCGCTCGCGTTTTTGTTCATCGACGGCGGACACGGTGTAGAACCAGCACGCGCCGACTTCGAGGGATGGACTCCGCACGTGGCTGTCGGCGGCACGTTGGCGATTCACGATGTGTTCCCCAACCCAGCCGACGGTGGTCGACCGCCATACGAGCAGATTTATCTGCCTGCGTTGGCAAGTGGCCGATTTGAACTGCAGTCGGCAACGGGCTCGTTGCGTGTGCTGCGCTGCATTGGCTGATCTCTAGACGAACTGCACACCTTGCGCGAGCGGCAGATCGTTCGAGTAGTTGACCGTGTTGGTAGCTCGGCGCATATAGGCCTTCCATGCGTCGCTGCCGCTTTCGCGTCCGCCTCCGGTGGTCTTCTCGCCGCCAAAGGCGCCACCGATTTCAGCACCCGATGGGCCGATGTTCACGTTGGCGATGCCGCAGTCGCTGCCGTCGGCGGCGCAGAAGCGTTCGGCCTCGCGCACATCGGTGGTGAAGATGCTGCTGGCCAAGCCTTGCGGCACGCCGTTCTGCAATGCGATGGCCTGATCAAGGTCGTCGTAGCGCATGATGTAGAGCAGCGGAGCGAAGGTCTCGGTGGCCACAATGGCGGTCTGCGCTGGCATGGTGACAATTGCTGGCCGCGTGTACGCCGCGTGAGGAGCTTGGTCGAGCAACAGCCGTTCGCCGCCCACGATGAGGTGGCCGCCGTCGGCAGTTGCAGCGCTGATCGCGGCGCTCATCTTGTCGAAGGCAGTGGTGTTGATGAGCGGGCCCACCAACGTGGATGATTCAAACGGATTGCCAACCGGAAGCGTTGCGTAGGCGGCGGCGAGTCGTTCGATGAGTTCGTCGTGGCGACTGTTGTGCACGATGACGCGGCGCAGCGTGGTGCATCGCTGCCCGGCCGTGCCCGCCGCCGAGAAGGTGATGCCGCGCACCGCAAGTTCGGCATCGGCCGATGGGGCAACGATGGCAGCATTGTTGCCGCCGAGTTCGAGAATCGAGCGACCAAAGCGGGCCGCAACCACCGGCGCCACGCGGGCGCCCATTGTGGTGGAGCCAGTTGCGCTAATCAGCGCCACGCCAGGATGCGCAACAAGTGCCGCGCCAACGTCGGCGCCGCCGAGCACGACCTGGCTGAGGTGCGCCGGTGCGCCCGCCAGCGCGGCCGCCCGCTCATACAGCGCCTGCGACGCCAGAGCGGTGAGCGGCGTGAGTTCGCTGGGCTTCCAGATCACCGGGTTGCCGCACACCAACGCGATCGTGGTGTTCCAGCTCCAGACAGCCACCGGGAAGTTGAACGCCGAGATCACGCCGACTGGTCCAATCGGATGCCATGTCTCCATGAGACGGTGGCCGGGGCGCTCTGACGCCATCGTGTGTCCACCCATCGTGCGGCTCAGGCCCACTGCGTAGTCGCAGATGTCGATCATCTCTTGCACTTCGCCGAGGGCTTCGCTGCGGATCTTGCCAGCCTCAATCGACACGATGGTGGCGAGGTCGCCGATGTGCTCGCGCAGCAGTGCAGCGAGGTGACGAACCACTTCGGCGCGTCGTGGTGCTGGGGTGGTGCGCCATGTCGTAAAGGCGGCAGCGGCGCGCTCGACGGCGATGTCGACAGTGAGCTCGTTGCCGCCTGCGCCGTGGAGCCCAGCGACAGAGCCGAACTGCAGACCGTTGATGGGAGATCGCGCCGCATGCGACCCCGAAGTAAGCGCCACGTTGGTGCCGCACGCAGCGAGTGCTGAGCGGGCGAGCGTGAGCAGTGATTCAGATGTTGGCAGCGAGGTCACGCCAAGGGTTTAGTCGGTGCAGGAGACAGGCACAAACAATCGGCTGCCGGCCGAGGCGCCACAGATGGCGTCGGCGGCCAAGATGACCGCAGCTCCGGTGTAGGCAGAGCGCTCGCCAGCGGGGAATCGTTCGAGCGAGGGATACACGATGCCGGTGCTGTAGGCGCCGTCGTCGCAGCGATGGGCTCGGGTCCAGCTGAGCAGATCGGTTGCGGTGGCGAGATCGCCGATTGCGGTAAACGACAACGAAGCCTCGGCTGTCTCGGAAGCGGTGACCCATGGTTCGTCGCTTACGCAGCGAATGCCACGGCCTTCGATGGCGAAGGTTTCCCAGCCATCGGTGAGGCGGGCCTTGGCATCTTCGCCGATCATTGCACCGGTGAGCACTGGGTAATACCAGTCCATCGCCCAACGGGTCTTGGGCTCGAACGCTGTGTCGGCCTGAGTGCTGATGACAGCGCGCAACGCCTCGGCTGCTGCTGCCCAGTCGGGGCGTGGCTCGTTGATGAGGTCGGCCAGTTTCGAGGCGCACTGCAACGCGTGCATGATGCTGCTCGAGCCGGTGAGCAATGCATAGTCCCAAGGGCGCTCGCCGTCGGGCTCGCATGCCCACAAAATGGTGCCGTCGTGTCGACGCATGCCGAGCACCCAATCGATGGCGCGCTCGACGGTTGGCCACAGGTGATCAACGAAGGCGCGATCCCAAGTGCAGAGCCAGTGATGCCACACGCCAGCGGCGACGTAGGCACACACGTTGGTGTCGAGCTTGATGTCTTCGACCGTGCCATCGGGCAGGTAGTAGTTGTTCCAGCTGCCTTCGGGACGCTGTGTGTCGACCAGCCATTCGTAGGCCCGCTCGGCGTGCGAGTGCATGCCTGCGATGTCGAGCGCCATCGCGGTTTCGACGTGATTCCATGGGTCGCAATGGCCACCAACAAACCACGGAATCATTCCGGTGGGCAGTTGCAGATCGGCGATTGAGAGCGCGGTGAGGCAGACCTCTTCGGCGCTCAAGACGCCTTCGATGTCTGGAATGCGGCTCACGACGAAGCGACCAAGCTGGGCATTGGTTTGGTGCCGTACACGGCAAGGCTTTTCCCGAGTGCGGGGCTCAGCACGCGCTCGGCGATTCGCGTGACCTTGGGGCCCTTGATGATGTCCCATTCGAGGAACTTCTTGTATGCGTTGACGGCCTTGCTGTCTTCGCGACGTGGGCCGACGGCACACTTGAGCCACCAGTACGGCGAGTGCAGCGCGTGTGCGTGGTGGCTGCCGGTAACGGTGAGCCCCGACGAACGCAGCTTGGCTTTGAGTTCGGTCTCGGTATAGATGCGAACGTGGCCGCCCACCGACTTGGGTGCGTGGTATTCGTCGCTGAGCATCCAGTTGATCTTTTCTGGCAACCACGAAGGCACGGTGCCGGCAAAGCGCCCACCTGGCTTGAGTACGCGCACCATCTCGGCGATTGCTCCGACATCGTTTTGGATGTGCTCGAGAACCTCGCTGGTGATGACGATGTCGAACGTGTTGTCGGGGAATGGCAACGTGGTGCCGTCGCCGCGCAACACACCCACGTAACTGTGCAGTGGGATTTCGCCGGCATCGACCATGCCGCCCAAGGTGGCGCGGGTTCCGACCACTTCGTCGGCTGCGTAATCGAGCGCCACAACGCGTCCGCCGCGTCGGGCTACTTCGAAACAGTGACGGCCGAAACCGGCACCAACATCGAGCACGAGGTCTCCGGGCTTGAGGCCCAATCGATCGAATCGGATGGTGAGCACTACGAGATACGTCCGTTCGCGCGCAGCTTGGCGATGTTGTGAGGCATGGCCAACACTTCGCGGTACTGATCGACGGTGAGCTTGGCGCAGTGGGTCCAGCTCCAGCGCTCGACCACGCGCTGACGGCCGGCCTCGCCAATGCGATGACGGAGCTCGGGGTTCTCAAGTGCCAGACGAATTTGGGCGGCGAGACCCTCGGCGTCGCCGGCCTTGCACTGGAACACGGTGTCGCCGTCTTTGCCGGTGACTTCGGGAAGCGCGCCGCCATCAGTGGCAACGAGCGGCGTGCCAGTGCACATTGCTTCGATAGCGGGAAGGCTGAAACCTTCGTAGAGGCTGGGCACGACGGCCAATTCGGCCTCGGCGTAGAGCTCGACGATGCGCTCGTCGCTGACGCCGCTGACGAAGTTGATGTATGGGCGCAGACCGAGGCGCTCGATGAGATCGTCGCTGTGGCCTTCGCGCGGCTTGCCGATGATGGTGAGCGTGATGTCGCGCTCGGTGCGCAGCTTGGCCATCGCCTCGAGCAAGTACGACAAACCCTTGAGCGCAACGTCGGCCGACGCTGTGGTGATGAGTCGGCCAGGAACTCGGGCAACGTGCGGCAGTGGCTTGAACAGGTCGGGGTCTACGCCCACCGGCACGAGACGCATGCGATCGAGGCTGACACCCATGTCGGCGTTGATGTCCTTGATGCTGTTTTCGCTGACGACCACAATGCGCGGCATGCGACTGGCGACGCGGCCCTGCATCTTCACGAAGCCGTACCAGCGACCAACGCTGCGACGCTTCCAACGTGATGGGGCGTGGCTCATCTCGAGTTGGCGGTCTTTGGTGATGGGGTGATGCAACGTGACAACCGTGGGGATGATCTTTTCGATCTGCAAGATGCTGTAACCGAGGCACTGGTTGTCGTGTACAAGATCGAAGTCGCGCGTGCGTGACTTGAGTGCCTTGTAGGCGCGGGCGCTAAACGCGAGTGGCTCGCTGAATGTGCCGGTGAGATATTGCAATGTCTCGAGGACATCTTCTTTGCTCTTCATCTCCCAGTAGGCGGGCAGACGGCCCGGATACTGCTCGTTGAAAATGTCGAGGCTGGGAAGTTTGTGCAGTGGAACGCGCGAATCAAGAATGGGATACGGCTGACCACCGAACACTTCGATCTCGTGACCGAGGTCGGCGAGAGCCTTGGTGAGATGACGCGTGTATACCCCTTGGCCACCCACGTGCGGCTTGCCTCGGTAGGTGAGGTAAGCAATCCGCAGGGGCCCGTTGGGGTCCGAGGCTGTAGACATGGAAGCCAACGCTATCGGCGCATGGTTGCGTACCGGTGTAAGTGCGGGGTATTCGGCACCTGTCACGAGACCGTCATCTAGGTCTTATCGTGTGTTCTGAGCTGCGGTGATGTCCCAGCTGATGGTCATTTCGCGACGTAGCGTTTGCCCCGCCCCAAGAGGCGATGAACCCGCCGATGGCGGCGATTTCACGAGCTTGGCGATATTGAATCCGTCGGGCGGACCCGACTGCGGCTCGACGCATGTGGCATGAGCGGGCTGGTCGTAGATGACCCAATGGTCGCAATCGCTGTCAACCGTGATCAGCAGTGAATCGTGGTCGGGGGTTTCGTATCGCAGCTCGATCGGCGCCAAGGGATTGGTGAAGCAATCGTCCCAAGGTTGATCGCTCGGACTTGCCACCTCGCCAGTGGGAATGCCGTGGGCATCGCGAACGTACATTTCGCCAAAGTGCAGTTGCGCCGACTGAGGCTTGGCGAACCACGGATGCCACCCGAGCTGGGCGGGCATGTCATGGTCGGCGGCGGTGACCGAGAGTTCGCAACTGAGACGATCGTCATGCAGTTCGATGCGTTGTGTCGCTGAGCCACCGAATGGCCAGTGCGGCCCGAGCTCGCACGACAGCGTGACCGCATTGCCATCGATCGAGTCAACATGCCAGACGCGGGTGAACACGGTTCCATGGATGGCGTGCGGCGCAAGGTTGATGGGCAGTTGGTGCGTGACGCCCTCGAAGGCGAAGGTTCCATCGCGGATGCGGCCGGCCCATGGCGCCATCGGGTAGCAACCCCACGCCATGGGATCGAGCCCGTGGGCGTCGGCGGCGCGGTCGGGATTGTCAGGCGGCTGGACCAACAGTTCAGCGCCGTACACCGCGAGCGATGCCACACGGCCGCCATGCTCGGGGCTGATCGAGCAGTGCGCTGAGCCTGCGTGTAGTTGGATCACGATGCAGAGTCTGCCCGCAGCCGCCATCGGGTGCGAGCCTCAGATGCAACAATGGCTCTGTGCGTGCATTGGTCCAGCGAGTTCTTGAAGCAAGTGTCACCGTCGTGAGCGCCGACGGCGCCGAGGTTGTTGGCGCTATTGGCGCCGGGCTCTGCGTGCTCGTGGGAGTGACCCACGACGACACGTTCGCCAACGCTCGCAAGCTTGCCGACAAACTGTGGCACCTACGCATCATCGACGACGAGAACGGTGTGATGAACCGGTCGGTGGCCGATACCAGTCGCGAGATTCTTGTCGTGAGTCAGTTCACGTTGTATGCCGATACCGGTGCTGGGCGACGTCCGAGCTACATCGCTGCGGCGAAGCCCGACCACGCCGAGCCGCTTGTTGCTGCAGTGGTCGATGAGTTGCGGTTGCTCGGCGCCACGGTTGCTACCGGTCGGTTCCGCACTGACATGCACGTCGCGCTCGTGAACGACGGCCCGGTCACGTTGTTCATCGAGATCTAGCTCTAGCTCGCGCCGTCAGCGCTCGAACGTTTGGCGCGATCACGCGAGAACCAAGCGGCAACAGCGAACGCCAGCGCCGCCAGTGCTACCCATGGGATGTCGCCCAACCACACGTACCACGTGGTGCCGGTGCGTAGCTCAACATCGTGAATGATCACCCGCTGCTCACTCACGCCCGTGCGACTGATGACGTCGCCGTCGGGAGATACAAACGCGCTGAACCCGGTTGGTGCGGCCTGCACCACCCACCGATCCGTTTCGATCGCGCGCAATCGAGATGATGCAACCTGTTGGGTCTGCAGCACGGTCCATGTGTAGCTCGAACCGTTGGTGGGGTTGATGATCAGTTGACCGCCGTGGCTGACGCCGTCGCGACCGCGGCCGCCGAAGAACACTTCCCATGAGATGACAACGCCAACTCGGGTGCCGTCGGGCAAGGTGAGATAGCCGGGTCCGCGGCCGGCTACTGCGTCGCGCGGCACCAGGTTGGTTGGCGCCCCGAGCGCTGAGAGCAAGCCACGCAGGGGCATGTATTCGCCGAACGGAACGCGTCGAACCTTCTCGTAGCGGCTGGTGACTTGGCCGTCGGGAGCGACCACAACTTGGGCGTTGAGGAAGCGGTCGTTTGGTGCGTCTTCGGTGATGCCAACGAGCATCGGTACGTTGAGACGGCGAGCCTCGGCTGCCACGCTCTCGAGCTCGGGACTTGCAGCAAACGTGGCCACGTCGATGACATTTTCGGGCCACACCACAAGGTCGACTTTGTCGGCCGCAGTGATGGTTTGGGTAGCCGCAAGGTGACGATCGAGCACGATGCTTGAGTCGGTGAAGATTGCGTGGGTGCCTTGTTGGCCGCCACCCTGAACGGCTGCAATTCGCAGCGAGCGTCCGGTTGCGTGCCCGGTTGGTGCGAGCGCCGCGAGCACGATGATGCCCACCACGGCGCCGAGCGCCAGCACGCCGTGCAGCGATCCGGTGGCACCACCACTACGACGTTTGGCGAACTGCGGCACTGCCGGCGATGGCCCGGCCAAAGCGAAGCCGATCTGGAATGTGATCCACGTGAGCAGCACGGCGCCACCGATGCGAGCAACGCCAACGAGGGGTCCGCTGCTTTGTCCAATGGCCAGGCTGGCTAGCGGAACCCCGCCGAACGGGAAGCAGAAGCGGGCGGCCTCAATCAGCGTGTGGATCGCAGGTCGGGCGACGACGCGCCAGCGGCCCGTGGGTGCTGCCATCGCTGCGAGCGCATGGAGCGTGGCGAACATGGCGGCGCCGAGGAGATAACCGGGAGCGGTGAGAAACCACATCCAGACCATGCCCGCAAAGAGCCAGCCAGCACCAAACAGCCATCCGTAGCGAAAGGCGTTGCGACGGGTTGGTGATTCGCCGAGTGCCGTCTCGAACAGCATGATGCCAAGCAAGGCGAGTGGCCAGTATCCCCACGGGGGCAGCGAGAGGGCCACGAGACTGCCGCCAACGAGCGACAGCGTTGCCTGTCTGCTGGGTCGAGCGATTCGAGGAAGCGATGGCCGAGCGGTGGGCATGTGCGTGCGACGTTACCGCTGGGGCGGGCCGAGGACCGAGATCAGCCAAGAACCAGGTGCACCACGATGCGCTGCTTGGTGGACCCGGGGGGGTGGCATGCGAACAGGGTGGCAGTCTTTGCCGAGGTCTGATTGGTGATGTCGATTCGGTCGGGGGTCACAATTTCGGTGCTCGCGACTCGATACACAAAGCGACCATCGGGCATCGTGAAAATGACTTCGTCGCCCGGAGCCAGTGCATCGAGATGACGGAATGGCTTTGTGTGGCTGGTGCGATGGCCGGCGACCACAACGTTGCCTGCCTTGCCTGGCATGGCGGTGCCGGGCCAGTGTCCGGGGCCGCGATCGAGGGTGGTCAAGCGGATGCCCTCGAGCATGGTCATCTTGATACCGATCCTTGGGATCTCAATGATTCCAAGGTCAGTACGCGGTTCGGGCGCTCGTGCATCGCGAGGCGATGCAACCGGCTTCGGGAGCGCTGCGAGGGCGACTGTGGTGCTCGATGCGAAGGGGAAGAGGCCCGGCGGGTAGGTGACCGGCGCAGTTGTTGAGGTCGCAGGCGTTGTTGGGATCGGCATCGTTGGCCGGGTGACCGCCGGAGGCACATCGACATAGGTCTGGCTTTCGAACGCGCACGCGCTGAACAGCATTGCCGCGCCCGCGAGGGCACTCAGGGCTCGCAATCGACGCATTGGGCTAGCTAAGCACGACACCTATGTATTTGGCTACCCCTTGAGCGGAGGAATTGGCCTGTTGCACGCACGCCGGTATACCGATTCCCTTGTAACTGGCTCCGCAAACGAAGATTCCGGGCGCATCAGTGGCCAACGCCGTCTCGATTCCCAACACGCGCTTGGCGTGGCCGGGGCGATATTGGGGAAACGCCGCGGGCCAACGGGTGAGGCGATATTCGGTTGGCTGCAGGTCGACTCCGACGTGTGCGCCCACTTCGCTGAGCGCCGCGTTGATCAATGTGTCCTCTGGCTGATCGGTGAGGTCGAGCCCGTCGCGGCCCAGCGAGATGCGCAAAATGACCCCGCCTTCGGGCGTTTTTGGTTGCCAGTGCGCCCACTTGCTACTGGCGAACGATGTGGCGGTGACCCATTTCTGTACGGGCTTGGGCACCAGGTAGCCGCTGCGTGTGGCGTAGTCGGCGGGCCAGTGATCGCCAGGAAGTGCAATCGTGAGCATCACGACTCCGGCGTGATCGAACTTGGCCAAGGTGGCTCCGGCGTCGGGACTGAGCGGCGTGACCAATGGAGCCGTTGTTTTGGCTGGGGTGGCCAGCACCACGGCGTCGGCGAATTCGCCGTTGACCAACCAGCCGGTGCCCGAGCGGTCGATTGACTCGACTCGACAGCCCGTGGTGATGGTCACGCCTGAGGCACGCAGCGACTGAGCCAAGGTGTTGGTGAGCGTGGCCATACCGGTGCTCGGCGCGCCAAAAATGGGGCCGGCCGCCGGGGGAGCCTTGCGTCGGGCGCGGCGAGCGCCGATAAGCAGGCTGCGGTTGTTGCTTGCGAGGTCGAGAATTTGCGAGACCCCACTGAGGCTGAAGCGATCGGTGTCGGCGGCGTAGATGCTGCCCACCAACGGGTCGACAAGGCGCTCGTGCACTTGCTTGCCGAAGCGATGGCGAATGAGCCGTCCGACCGAATCGGCACCAACGCCGGTGGCAGGCAAGATCGGTTCGAGCGCAGCGCGAAGCTTGCCGGGCCAGGTGAGCAGATCGCTTTTGGCGAGCTTGGCGAGATCGGTGGGGACGCCCAACATCAGCCCCTCGGGGATGTTGTGCATCGCGTTCCACCACACGTACGCCGACGCCACTGCCGGCGAGGTGAGCTGAGCAGTGAGCCCCAATTCGGCGGCAAGGTTGACCGCAAATGGAATTCGAGTGAGGAAGGCGTCGGCGCCTTCGTCGATACCGTCGAGCCCAGCGAACGGGGACGAACTGATTTTGCCGCCGACTCGGTGATCGGATTCGATGACCGCGATTTCTGCGTCTGGTAACAACTGGCGCAGACGATATGCAGTGGTGAGACCGGTGATGCCACCGCCAACAACCACCACGCGGCGGGTCATCAGTTGCTAGCCAGCGCAATGACTCGGTTCGCCAAGGCCTTCATGATTTCGGGATCGTCGTTCACGCAGGCGGTGCGGTCGAAGGCCAAGCCCAATTTGTCGGCGTGGGTGCGGGCCTCGATATCGAGGTCGTAGAGCACCTCAAGATGGTCGGCCACAAAGCCACAGGCGCTCACAACAACGCCATCGGCGTGTTCGCTCTCGCCGAGTTCGGAGATGACCTGCAAGATGTCGGGACCAAGCCATGGCTCGGGAGTGCGGCCGGCTGACTGCCACGCAATGGCCCATTGGCTCCAATGGGCGAGGCCCACCTGTGCGGCCACGGCTTCGGCGGTAGCGCGCAACTCGTCGGGGTACGGATCGCCAGCGTCGATGATGCGCTGCGGTAGCGAGTGCGCGGTGAACAGCACCTTGGTGTTCGCAGGCATTGCAGCGAGGCGCTCGCGAAGATCGTCCGCGAGGAACTTGACGAACGCCGGCTCGGTGGCCCAGCTGTCGATGCCATCGAACGCAATGCCGTGAGGTTCAGCGGCGGCGCGGGCCCGACCGTGATACTGCCCGATCGAGTAGCTGCTGAAATGCGGGGCGAGCACCAAGCCGATGATGCGCGTGACGCCCAGTGCGGCGAGATCGTTGACCGCGGTTTCGATCATCGGCGCGGCGTGCTTGAGGCCGAGTGTGACCATGTATTGGCCGGGGGCCTGCTGGTCGAGCGCTGCCTGCAATGCGTCGCGCTGAGCTTCGGTTCGTTGAGCCAACGGCGAGATACCGCCGATGGCCTCGTAACGATTCAAGAGATCGCCGAGTTGCTCGGGCGTGGGTGGGCGGCCGCGGCGAATGTCGGTGTAGTACGGCAGGATTTCGTCGCGCGTGCGCGGCGTGCCGTATGCCATCAGCAGTACTGCAATGGGGGTGGTCATGATCGCCTTGTCTTGTCGTGGACGTATGCAACAATCTGCTCGAGTACGCCCGGATCGGTGTTCGGTTGCACGCCGTGGCCGAGGTTGAAAATGTGCGCAGGGTGCCCGGCGTTGTCGGCGAGCACGTCGTCGCAACCTTGTTGGGCCACTGGCCATCCGGCTAACACCAACGCGGGATCGAGGTTGCCCTGCACTGCCGTGTTTGCCCCGAGGCGGATGCGGGCCTGCTGGATGCGCGTGCGCCAATCGAGGCCGATGACCGCTGGGCCAGCGGCGTACATCGACTCAAGAATGTGATCGCAGCCGATGCCGAAGTGAATGCCGGGCACGTGCGGATGACTGGCAGCAAGTTCGCTAAAGACCTTGGCCGAGTGAGGCTTGGCGAACCGCTCGTAGTCGGCACGGCTCATTGCCCCGGCCCACGAATCGAACAACTGAAAAGCAGAACCGCCCGCATTGAGTTGACTGCGGATGGATGCGATCGCGTGATCGGCGAGGCGATCCATGAGTTCGTGCCACGTGCGCTCGTCGGTGTGCATCAGTGCTTTGGTGTGCTCGTAGGTTCGGCTTGGCCGACCCTCGATGAGATAGCTGGCAACGGTAAATGGGGCTCCGGCGAACGCAAGCAAGGGCACGGTGAGTTCGGCGGCCAAGATGCGGCAGGTCTCGATGACGTAGGGCGTGTCGACCTCGGGCTCGAACGGACGCACGCGAGCAAGGTCGGCAGCGCTTCGGAAGGGCACGGTTGCAACGGGCCCGGTGCCTGGCGCCACATCGATACCGAAACCAATTGCGTGCGCTGGCACAACGATGTCGCTGTATAACACGGCGGCGTCGACGCCGTAGCGAGTGACTGGTTGCAGGGTGATCTGCGCTGAGAGCTCGGGATTCTTGATGGCGTGCAGAATGCTGCCGTCGCCACGAATGGCTTTGTATTCGGGCAGGCTGCGGCCCGCCTGACGCATGAACCAGACCGGCGTGTGCGAACCATGTTCGCCACGTGCAGCGGCGAGGAAGGTGTTGTTCGAAATGCCGGTAACCACGCAACGAACGCTAGCTGTCGATTGGGATCAGCGCCGCATAATGCACGTGGCGTGTCGTCAGACCTGTGGCGGGTGCGACTCTTGGTGGCTCCATGTTGCAGAATCGTGCAATGGCATCTGACCTCTTTTCACTCTCCGGAAAAACTGCACTCGTCACCGGCGGCAGCCGCGGCATTGGCGCGATGATCACCCGCGGCCTGCTCGACGCAGGGGCCACAGTGATCATCAGTTCGCGCAAAGCCGGCGAGCTGATGGCTGCTCAAGCCGAACTCGCCCAATACGGCGACGTGCGCGCAATCCCCGCCGACGTGAGCACGGTTGAGGGTTGCAAGACCCTTGCCGCCCAAGTGGTCGAGCAGTTTCCGGTGCTGAACATTTTGGTGAACAACGCCGGTGCCACGTGGGGCATGCCGCTCGACGATTTCACCGAAGCCGCATGGGACAAGGTGATGGACACCAACGTGAAGTCGTTGTTCTTCCTCACCCAGACCCTGTTGCCAAACCTACGTGCCGGCGCCACCGCCGACGACCCAGCTCGCATCATCAACATCGGCTCTATTGATGGCTTACACGTGAACCCGATGGACACCTACTCGTACGCCGCCAGTAAGGCTGGGGTGCACCACCTCACCCGCGCACTCGCTCGCAAGCTTGGGCCGCAGCACATCACGGTCAACGCCGTGGCGCCCGGTCCATTCGAGAGCAAGATGATGGCTGCCACGTTGGAAGCCTTCGGCGATTCGATCGCCCGATCGGCTCCTCTCGGCCGCATCGGTCGTCCCGACGACATGGCTGGCGTAGCGGTCTACCTCGCAAGTCGCGCTGGCTCCTATGTCACGGGCTCGGTGATCGCTGTCGACGGCGGCATCGCAACAACGTCATAGGGCGATAAGCTTTTTCGACCCCGATTCAGGTATCGCACCTCGGCCGGACCACCTCCCACATGACGCAACAACACCCCGATCTCGCAGACGAACAGGCCTACATCGACCACGCCTACGGGTGTCTCGAGACCAGTAGAACCGACGCCTGGAAGCTGCGCAACATCCACGAAGGCACGCTGGGCGGCACCACTCAGGCCCGTTACGAGCGCGATGTGTTCGACGAAACCTTGGTGAATCGTCTCACCCAACTCGATCTGGGCGATGCTGCGCTTGTCTTTGGACGTATCGATCGCCACCGCGACCCCGTGGTAGGCGAACCCCCTACCGATGAACCAGCGGTTATCGAGAGCTTTCACATCGGTCGTTTGGCTGTTGCCGACGACAATCGCGAACCCGTTGTCGTCGATTGGCGTGCACCGGTGGCCGAGCCGTTCTACCGCGCCACTGGCCGCGAATCGATGGGCCTGGCGCGCCGCCGTCACTTCGCCGTGCAGGGGCGCAACCTGCTCGGCATCGAGGACGAACTCTTTGGTGCCGGCCATCTGGGCGTTGGCCAAGAAGACGACATCGAGACCAAGCCCGGTGCGGGCCTTCGTGGCTACAGCACGCTGCTGGCCGTGCTCGAGCGCGGTCGCACGGGTCAACTCGGCGACATTGTTGCCACCATCCAAGGTGAGCAAGACGAAATCATCCGCTCGCCGCAGGCCGGTGTGTTGGTGGTGCAGGGTGGGCCTGGCACCGGCAAGACCGTGGTTGCGTTGCACCGCGCCGCCTACCTGCTGTACACATTCCGATTCCCGCTCGAAGACCAAGGCGTCTTGGTCATCGGCCCCAACCGCGTGTTCTTGCGCTACATCGAGCGCGTGTTGCCGTCGCTTGGCGAGGCCGGCGTCGAGCAAGTTGTGCTCGCCGATCTCGTGCACGACGTCACGTGGGGTGGCCACGATACGCCCCTTACCGCTCGCACCAAGGGCGATCTGCGCATGGCGATGGTCATCGACAAGGCCGTCACCGATCGCGAGCGCCCGCTGCGAGAAGACCTCGTTGTTGGGTTCCGCACCGGTTATCTGCGCCTGCGCGAGCAAGAAACAACCCGCATCGTTCGCGCCGCTCAGCGCCGCTTCCGCCGCCACAACGCGGCGCGCCGCTGGGTCGAAGGCGAAGTGTGGGCATCGATGGCTGCTACGTGGCGCGACGGTGAGGTCACCCCAGCTCAAGTGAAGGAAGGCATTCGCCACATGCCCGAGGTGCGTCAGGCACTCGAACGCATGTGGCCAGTGCTCACGCCCGCCGACTTGTTGCACGATCTGTTCGGCTCGAAAGCACTGCTCAAACTTGCTGCTACGGGCCAACTCAACGAAGACGAATACTTGTCGCTGTACCGCCCGCGTGCCGAAGACATCAGCACGGTTCGCTGGAGCGACAACGACATCGCGCTGCTCGACGAAGCCCGCAACTACCTCGGGCAGCGCCCGGTCAAGGCCGGCGGGCCCGAAGAGACCGACGAAATCCGCACCTACGGCCACATCGTTATCGACGAAGTGCAAGACCTCACGCCGATGCAATTGCGCATGGCGTCACGTCGTTCGCTCAACGGATCAATGACCGTTGTCGGCGATATTGCCCAAGCCACCGGAGCGCTTGCCCCCAACAGTTGGGACGACATCGTTCAACACTTGCCCGATCGCAAGGGCAGCCGGGTCATCGGTCTCAGCGTGGGCTACCGAATTCCGGCGCAGATCATGGAGATCGCCAACCGAGTGATGATGGCCGCAACGCCGTCGCTGCGTCCGCCAACAGCGGTGCGTCAGGGCGACGACGTGCCCGACTTCGTGCATGTCGGTTCGGTCGATGCGCTCGGCGCCGCTGTGGCTGCCGAGACGGCGCGCCTCGTGAGCGAAATTGTCGATGGCAACATCGCAGTTGTTGCGCCCGATCCAATGGTCGAGATGATCTCGGAGGCGCTCAACGCGGCCGGCATCAAGCACGGCCGGGCCACGCGCACCGCGCTCGATACAGGTGTCACGGTGGTGCCTGTCAGCGTGGTCAAGGGCCTCGAACTCGATGGTGTCATCGTGGTCGAACCCGCCGCCATCGTGGCCGACGAAATGCAGGGCCTGCGGGCACTGTACGTAGCGCTCACGCGCAGCACGCGCCGGCTCAGCATTGTGCATTCGCAGCCGCTGCCTCCAGCCATGGTTGGCGACGCCTAGACCTGCTCTTGCTGGGCCCGACTGGGCCCGCTCGGGCCTGAACTAGCCGAGGTAGCTGTTGGTGAGTGCGGCGAGATTGCGAACGCAGCGGTCTGCGTCGGCGGGGCGATTGAACTTGGTGCCTTTAGTGCAGAGTTCGATAGCGGCATCGAAGGTATCTGCGATGTCTGCATCGGCAGCCGTGACCTCAGCGCGTGCCGCCGCCCACAGGTTGTTGATGAGCTGCATCTGATCGTTCTTGGCGCCAGCGGTGCCGATGAGATCGGAGAGTTTGCCGGCCTCGGCGACCAAGCGCGGCAACAGTTCGGCGGCCGAACCCGTTGGCAACGTGGTGGTGACTGCCACATTGGGAGCTTCGGTAATGGTGGTGTCGATGATGGTCTTGCCACACGACGAAAGACCGAACAGGGCGAACAGGGCGACGAGAACGAGTCTGGTTTTGAACATCGTGGTCAGGCTAGGCAGTGACGAGGATGCGCGCACTGGCGAAGGCGCCGACATCGACGTGACTTCCGGCGATCTCGACGGTCATCGTGCCATCGGCTGAGGTAGCGGTAACCGTGCCGGCGCGACCTGGCAACAGCGCGGCGCTCTCGAGGAAGTCGAGAAGGCCGGGGGTGAACTCAAGTTCTTCGGGGATGCGGCTCACGGTAAAGCCATCGCCCACTGCAAGGTCGATGAGCCGATGCGCATCGGGCGCCAAGTATTCGCTGCCGGGGATGGGGTTGCCGTGCGGGCACGTGGTCGGGCTGCCGAGCAGGCGGTCCATTGCGACCTCGACGTTGGTGCTCATCACGTGCTCCCAGCGGCCAGCTTCGTGATGGGCTTCGGCCCACGACAGGCCGAGGATGTCGGTGAGGAAACGCTCGGCGAGGCGATGGCGGCGCACCACTTGCTGGGCCAAGGTGGTGCCCAAAGCGGTGAGCCGAATGCTGGTGCCCGTGAAGTTGACGAGTTTGTCGGCTTCAAGGCGGCGGATCATCTCTGAAACAGCTGGACGGCTCACACCGAGGCGCTCGACGATGCGGGCCTGGATGACATCGACGTCGTCTTCTTGCAGCTCAAAAATGCATTCGCAGTATTCCTCGAATGCGGGGTGGTGTTCACCGGAGCTAGCCATGGGGTGAGGCTACCGCTGATCTGCTTTGTGAATGCCAACTGTTCGGGCTGTTCGGGCTGTCGGGCTGTTCCGGTTCTCGCTTCGTAAAGCGTGAGCGCACGATAAACGTGCGCTCACGCTTTATGGCGACGCGATGGGGCGGCAGGCGGGTGGGCGGCGGGGCGGCCGGCCGAGCGCTAGGCGCGGCGCTTGCGTAACTGAGCGAGCCATTCTTCGGACTTGCGCAGGCGTCGCTCGAGTTGATCGGTGGTCGCGCTCGGCACCGCGATCACACTGGCGAGGCGGTTCATTTCGCCGTTGACCCGGCCGTGGCTCCAGCCCGTGAAATCGACCAGTCGTTTGGCCAGCACAGCGTTTCGCTCGCGTAATTCTTCTTTGACCTCAAACACGCTGCGTCCGGAGTCGGGGCCCCATCCGGCGTCGGTTGGGATGTCGGCGAGGTCGAGTTCTAGCAGTGGATCGTCTTCGAAATGCGGCTCGGGAAGTTCGGGCTCGTCGACACCAAGCTCGAAGGGAATGGCGATTCCCGATGGGGTCATTGCGTGGATCTGCATGCCGGTAGCGACTGCCGACAGCACGCTGAACAACGACAGTTGTTCGGGTGGGAAGTCCTGGGGCACCTCATCGAACGGCGCGTCCTTTTCGGGATCGCCGGTTTCCATCAATTCGTCGCCGATCTCAAAGCGACGAAGCACATGACGGCGTGATTCCATGATCTGGAAGGCGTGCGACCGAAGGCGTGGGTCATCGGGTAGATACACAAAGGCCTTCTGCGATGGCTGACCGGTTTGCCAGCGCACGAAACGACCGACGGCTTGGCGGAAGAACAGCTCGGTAGACACGGTGCTGGCGTACACGCCGATGCGTAGCCGGGGGATGTCGACGCCCTCGGACACCATGCGCACCGACACAAGCCACGGAGCGTCGGACTCGGCGAACGCGGAGATCTTCTTCGATGCGCCGGGGTCGTCGCTGACTACAACATCGGCTGGAGTGCCGAGACGAGTTCTGATCAACCGAGCAATTGCATGCGCGTGCTCTTGATCCATAGCCATGACCAGACCGCCCGCCGTGGGCTGCTGATCGCGGATGTACATCAGGCGTTCGTGCGCCTGCTCGAGCACGTGTGGCAGCCATTCGCCGTCGAGGCTCAGTGCGGCACGCAAGCGTTGGCTCATGCCGTCGCGGTCGAGTTCGTCTTGGAACGACGCAGACAGCACGGATCCGTCGGGAGCGCTCCATTCCATGTTGCCGTCGATGCGTGGAAAGTAGACCGGGCGCACAACGCCGCCGTCACGCAGTGCATCGCCGTAGCCGTACTCGTAATCGGCGAAGGCTTGCCCATCGTCGTAGCGAACGAACGGGATCGAAGCGGTGTCACTGCGGAAGGGTGTGCCGGACAGACACAGGCGGCGATGTGCGCCCGAGAACGCAAGCCGCACCGAGTCGCCCCATGCGCGTTCGTCGCCAGCATGGTGCAGTTCGTCGAGGATGACGAACGCATCGTGGGCAACGCCCTTCAACACATTGGCGGTGTCACCGGTAGCCACTTGTTGGAAGGTGGTGACGATGCCATGCACGTCTTTGGCGATGCCGCCGCCAGGGGTCCAATCAGGATCGAGCTGCAGCCCGAGACGGTGCGCAGCCAAGCTCCATTGCAGCTTCAAGTGGCTCGTTGGGGCAACCACCACCACCCGTCGACGCTGCTGCGATAAGGCCCAGCGGGCGCACGTGAGGGCAAATGTGGTCTTGCCGGCTCCGGGGGTTGCGACCGCCAGAAAATTCGGTTCGTCGTCGCTGAGCGCGCTGAATGCATCGAATGCAGCGCGCTGCCAAGGGCGAAGGCGAACTGCTGTCATCGGCGCGGACGGAGGGCTGTCATTGAGGCTGCGATTCTGTCGGCAATGGCGCACAGATACAACGCAGCAGCGGATAGCGGTGTGTGCCTCATGCCCAATTGCTGCACCTTGGGTAGGGTTGGCGGATGGCTGACCACGAGGTGCTGCAGCGTTTTTCGCCAGCCGTTCGCGCGTGGTTCGCCAGTTCATTCCCAGCGCCAACCATGCCTCAGGTGCAGGGCTGGCCTGCCATTGCCGAACGTCAGCACACACTGATCTGTGCGCCAACGGGCAGCGGGAAGACGTTGGCGGCGTTCTTGTCGAGCATCGACCGCTTGGTCACCTCACCGCTCCCCGAAAAAACGAGTCGCACCCGCGTGCTCTACATCTCGCCGCTGCGAGCGTTGGCCTTCGACGTCGAAAAGAACCTGCGCTCACCGCTGATGGGAATTCAGCTCGCGGCCGAGCGACTTGGCGAGCCATTTGTGCAGCCGGTAGTCGCAATGCGCACGGGCGATACCAGTGCCAAAGATCGCCAGGCGCTGATTCGGCGCCCGCCCGACCTGCTCATCACCACACCCGAGAGCTTGTACCTCATGCTCACGTCGTCGGCCGCCTCCACGTTGGTTGGGGTCGAGACCATCATCATCGACGAAATTCATGCGATGGCCACCACCAAACGCGGTGCACATCTGATGCTTTCGCTGGAGCGTCTCGAAGAAATCACAACGCAACCTCCGCAGCGCATTGGGCTCTCGGCGACCCAGCGTCCCCTCGAAGAAGTGGCGCGGTTCCTTGGCGGGTTCAGCGCGCCAGGTAAGCAGCGTCCGGTCACCATCATTGATTCGGGTATCCGTAAGACACTCGAAGTTGAGGTGGTGGTTCCGCTCGAAGACATGGGCACCATTGGGCAGGTCGGAGTTCTCGCCGACGGGGCCAATCACGCGAACCCACTCGATCGTCAGCGCATCAGCATCTGGCCCAGCATCTATCCGCAGGTGCTGAAGCTGGTGTTGGAGCATCGCAGCACGATCATCTTTTGCAATGCGCGCCGTCAGGCCGAACGCATGGCGGCCAAGCTCAATGAGGCCGCGCAGCAGGCCGGCATTGGCGTCGACCCAGAAACCGGCTTACTCACCGAAGAACTCGTGAAGGCCCACCACGGTTCGTTGGCCCGCGAACAACGCGTAGTCATCGAAGATCAGCTCAAGCGCGGCGTGCTGCGCGCCATCGTGGCTACCAGCAGCCTTGAGCTTGGTATCGATATGGGCGCTGTCGATTTGGTGATCCAGATCGAGTCGCCGGGCTCGGTGAGCCGGGGCTTGCAACGCATTGGCCGTGCCGGACATCAGGTGGGTGAACCCAGCCGTGGCAAGTTGTTCCCGAAGCATCGTGGCGATCTGCTCGAAGCCGCCGTGGTCACGCGCCGAATGGTCGATGGCGAAATCGAGACCACGCACTATCTGCGTAACCCTCTCGATGTGTTGGCACAACAGATCGTGGCGCATACTGCCGCCGTTGGCACCGATGTCTCGGTCGACTCGCTACGCGCGCTGGTGCGCCGCTGCGCCAACTTCGCAGAACTCTCCGACGACCTGTTCAACAACACACTCGATCTGCTCGCCGGTCGTTATCCCAGCGATGAGTTCAGCGAGTTGCGCCCGCGCGTGGTGTGGGATCGCATTAACGACACGGTCCGGGCCCGCGATGGCTCGAAACGGCTTGCCGTTACCAGTGGCGGCACGATTCCCGACCGGGGGCTCTTCGGTGTCTTCCTGCCCGATGGCACCCGCGTGGGCGAACTCGATGAAGAGATGGTCTACGAATCTCGGCCCGGCGAGACCTTTGTGCTCGGCGCATCCACGTGGCGTATCGAAGACATCACGTTCGAACGCGTCACCGTCACACCAGCCCCTGGGCAGCCCGGCAAGATGCCGTTCTGGCACGGCGACCGGCCTGGGCGTCCGCTCGAGTTGGGCCGTGCCCTCGGCGCGTTCCAGCGCGAGATCAGAGCGATGCCCGAGACCGACGCCCTGCAGCGACTGCGCTCGCACTACTCACTCGACGAGTTCGCGGCTGGCAACGTGGTCATGTATCTCGCCGAGCAGGCCGAGGCCACCGGTGTAGTGCCCGACGATCGCACGGTGGTCGTCGAACGGTTCCGCGACGAAATTGGTGACTGGCGGGTCTGCATTCTCAGCCCGTTCGGCACGCCTGTTCATGCGCCATGGGCGATGGCTATCGAGCGCCGCTTGGCCGATCGTTACGAGATGGCGGTCGAGACAATGTGGGGCGACGACGGCATCGTGATCCGTCTGCCCGAGTCGGCCGATCAGTTACCCATCGACGAGATGATGATCGACCCTGAGGACATCGACGAACTGTTGATGTCCACGCTGCCCCAGACGTCGTTGTTCTCTGCTCGATTTCGCGAGTGCGCAGCGCGAGCGTTGTTGTTGCCGCGGCGTCGACCCGATCGGCGTACGCCGCTGTGGCAGCAACGTCAACGCGCTGCTGGCTTGTTGGCTGTGGCCGCGAAGCACCCAACGTTTCCGATTCTGCTTGAGACCAGCCGCGAGTGTTTGCAAGACGTTTTTGATGTGCCGGCGCTGCGCGAAGTGCTTGGTCAGCTGCGCAGCCGTGTGGTGCGTGTGGTCAGCGTCGACACTGCGAAGGCTTCTCCGTTTGCACAGAGCTTGTTGTTCAATTGGATCGCTGCCTACATGTACGAAGGCGATGCACCGCTCGCCGAGCGTCGTGCTGCGGCGCTCGCGCTCGATCGCGATCTGCTGCGCGATCTGCTCGGAGCCGAAGAGTTGCGCGAGCTTCTTGATGCTGGCGTACTGGCCGACCTCGAACTCGAACTGCAATGTCTCACCGATGGTCGTAGAGCACGTTCTGCCGACGAACTGCACGACGTGTTGCGTCGAGTGGGCGACCTGTCGGCTGCCGATATTGATCTGCGCTGCGAAGGAGATGCGTCTGGCTGGCTCGCATCGCTGCTCGCCGAGCGGCGCGTGATTGCAGTTCGTGTTGCCGACGAAGATCGCTTCATCGCCGCCGACGATGCAGCTCGCTATCGCGACGCGCTCGGCTGTGCGCTGCCGATGGGATTGCCGATTGCATTCACCGATCCGGTGCCTCGGCCGCTCGAAGAACTGATGCGGCGCTACGCCCGAACCCACGGCCCGTTTGTCACGTCTGATGCCGCTCGTCGCTTCGGTCTGTCGGCCGAGCGAGCCGCTGGAGCATTGAGCGCGATCGAGTCCGAGGAACGCATTGTTCTCGGCGAGTTCCGGCCTGGTGGCATGGCGCGCGAATGGTGCGATGTCGATGTGCTGCGTCAGCTTCGCCGGCGTTCGTTGGCATCGTTACGACGCGAAGTCGAACCCGTTGAACCCGAGGCGCTCGCCCGATTTCTCGCGGCGTGGCACGGCATCCCGAGCGAGCGAAACAATCCTGATTCGCTGATCGAATCGATCGGTCTGTTGCAAGGCGCAGCACTGGTTGCCTCAACGCTCGAATCTGAGATTTTGCCGTTGCGCGTTCGTGGCTACCGTTCGGCCGACCTCGACGAACTGTGCACCAGCGGCGAAGTTGTGTGGGTTGGTGCTGGCGCGATCGGCTCCGGCGATGGTCGCATTCGGTTGTACTTTGCGGATCAGATGCCAGTGCTTGCCGCTGGGCTTGAGCCAGCCGAAGCCCCCGATGGCGAACTGCATCAGGCCATCCGTGCGTTGCTCCACGCTCGCGGTGCCAGCTTCTGGGGTCAGATACGCGCGGCGAGCTCCACTGCCTCAGACACCGAGTTGCTCGTTGCCCTTTGGGACTTGGTCTGGGCGGGCGAGATCACCAACGATTCGTTGGCCCCGGTGCGCGCCCTCATCGGCTCAGGTGGCACCGGAGCGCGGCCGCGTCGTGCTGCCACCGTCTCGGCTAGCCAGCGAGCGCGGCCGAGGCCGGGTCGTCTCACCAAGATTGGTCCTCCAGCAGGCGCTGGTCGGTGGAGCCTTGTGCAGTCGTTGCGCACTGCGCAGCCAACCGCAACCGCCACGGCTCATGCGGCAGCGATGCAGTTACTCGAACGACACGGTGTGCTCACCCGCGAAGCGGTTGCGTCCGAAGGTGTGGTTGGCGGATTCAGCGCGGTGTACGGCGTGCTGAAGGTGCTCGAAGAGCGTGGGGTAGTGCGCCGCGGCTATTTCGTGAGCGGTCTTGGCGCCGCACAGTTCAGCTTGCCCGGCGCCGTCGATCGCTTGCGTGCGCTTCGCGAAGGGCCCGATGCGCTGCACCCCGAGGCACGTGGCGAACCGTTGCTGCTTGCAGCCACCGATCCAGCTCAGCCATATGGAGCAACGCTCGCGTGGCCGGTCACCGACGGACGCCCGGCTCGCGCGGCGGGCGCGCTCGTTGTGCTTTCGGAAGGAACGCCGTTGGCCTGGTTCGATCGGCGCAGTCATCACCTGTTGCTGTTTCCCGCGGCCGATTCAAACGGCGCATGGGCCGATGCATTGGCATCGCTCATCAAAGACGGCAGGGCTCGAGTTGTCGAGGTTCGCAAGCTCAATGGCGGCGCAGTTCCGGCTACCAGCGCCGCAATCAGCGAGTTGAAGCGCGTCGGATTCGTCGAGGGCTATCGGGGTCTGAGTCTGCGACCGTAGGTGGTCGACTCACGGCGCGCAGACCGGCCCATGCCATGTCGCTCACCTGACGGGCAAGAAGGTCAGGATCGAAATCGGTGCCGTTGTCGACAAGGCGTCGGCTTGCGCCTTCGGCGATACCCACGAGGGCATGCGCCAAGGTGCGCTGGTGTTCAGGGTCGATGTCGGCAGCGATCAGCGGCTTGATTGACTCGGCAACCTGTGCGGTCACCTTGCGCACTGCGTCGTTGAATTCGTCGTCGGCCTTGCCGCCTCCGCCGAAGAGCAACAAGAACGCGTCGTGGTCGTGAGCAACCCAACGGAAGTAGGCCTGAAAACCGAGCTCTGTTACGTGTTTGCCGCTTGTGGCGCCAGCCGTGGCGGTATAGATCGCGGTCAGTAGACGCTCGCCGACCGCGTCGAGCAGAGCCAGATACAGGTCTCGCTTCGAGTCGAAGTGTTGATACACCACCGGCTTCGTCACGCCTGCGGCATCGGCGACGTCGTTCATCGATGCGCCGTGGTAACCCTGTCGTGCGAAAACCTGCAGCGCGACGTCGAGCAGTTGCTCGCGGCGGGCAGAAGCGGGAAGACGGATCGACATAGAGGTGACCTCAGGGTAATCGTGGCGACACGCAATATGTCGGGTGAGATGTGGCTACAGGCCTCGGGCGATGTCGTCTTTCTCGGCGGCCTTCACGGCGTAGCCAATGACGATTGCGGGCGCCAACAACACCGAGCCAATGACCATGCTCGTGGTGATGATGGTGACCTTGCCTTGCGAGAAGTTGGTGGTGAGCGCCACGAAAAACATCACCACGGCAACTGCATAGAGCAGATAGCCAACGCGTGTGGCGAGGTGATTCCACTTCGCGATCTGAGCGCGACGAGCGCGAATCGGATCGGTTGGAGACGAAGGTTGGTCGGGCGAAGTCATACAGTTCCCAGCATGGTAGAGCCGAGCGCGCGATGACAGTGCATCTCACATTTCATGATCGGGTTGCCCTGGTCACCATCGATCGTCCCGAGCGGCGCAATGCCGTTGACCACGAGACCCTCTTGGCGTTGCGCCAGGCGCAACTCGATGTGCTCGCCGCAAACGCTCGATGTCTCGTGCTCACTGGTGCCCCTCCAGCGTTTTGTGCGGGCGCCGATCTCAGCGGCGTCGAAAATGGCGAGTTCGTGAAAGCGCTCGTGGCAGCGCTTCGCGGTTTTGCCGACATGCCGATTCCGACGATTGCGGCGGTCGATGGGCCTGCGCTTGGGGCCGGCACGCAGCTGGTGATTGCGTGCGACCTTCGTGTTGCAACTGAGCGAAGTGTGTTCGGAATCCCGGCGGCAAAGCTTGGTCTTGTTGTCGATCATTGGACCGTCGAACGGCTGGCTCGCGAAATGGGCTGGTCTATCGCGCGGGCCATGTTGCTAGCGGCTCAGACATATCGCACCGAGCAGTTGCACACCATTGGTGCGGTGCACCGAATCGGTGGCCTCGACGATGCACTTGCTTGGGCTAGCGAGCTCGCTGCGCTTGCTCCGCTCACCATGTCAAGCCACAAGTTGGCCCTCGAGCAATCGGCGCCATTTCCGGAATTCGACGAACTCTTCGAGCAGGCCCGAGACGCCGCATGGGCAAGCCATGATGCCGAAGAGGGTCGCACTGCGTTCTTAGAAAAACGGCCCCCAAACTTTCTAGGCCGCTAGCACCCGCTGCGATCGTGCGGGGTGAGGGCTGCCTAGATGGCGGCTGGGAGCAGTCGGTTCACGTTCTCAAAGAAGAAATACGACACCACCAAGAACGGCACAGCTCCGGCCACGAACGCCAGCCATAGCTTGCGTTGACGCTTGGCGAGGCGGTACGACGCAATGGCCACGCCCAGCAACACCAACCCCCACAGGATGACCGGCAGGTAGGCGTTGGAGTCGGCAAACCAGCCTTGGTTGAAGGCGTCGGTTGGCGCAGCGAAGGTGGGCGTTTCAATCGGCACCGTGGTGGCAACGGGTGCGCCCGAGTCTGTTGGCAGCGTTGACACGGCTGCCGCAACCGTGGTTGTAGTGATCGCGGGTTCGCCCGACAGGCCGTCGGGTGACGAGCTATCGGGTGGGGTCTGTCCGTAGAACAGCGCGGCCTTGCCCACGGGTGATGACCGCAGCAGGTCGAGCGTGGCGTGAATCACGAGACGCCGGCTCGAGGTGCCCACTGGCGTGCACGTGATGAGTGTGAGCGTGGCTTTGTTTGGATCTGAGTCGGTGATGACGTAGTAGTCGTTCTTGCCGACCTCTTCAGATCCGGTAACCACGTAGACGTAGGTGCCACCCAAGATGGTGGTGATGCCGACGTCGTCGCCGGGCTTCAGTTTGTTGAGGTCGTAAAAGGGCTGTCCATAGGTGGTGCGGTGTCCAGCAATGGCCGAGTTGCCCAGTTGGCCGGGGAACGGCGTGTTCGGGAAGTGGCCCACGCCCTTGCGTAAATCGTGAACGCCTACGCCCGCAACCACATATTTGGTGAGGTTGATCGCCGGAATCTTGATCGCGGCAACCACTTCGCCCTCGGCGATGGTGTGTGGAAACGGCTGATCGGCCGGGCCCGCAACCGTGGTGGGCGGCGCCGGCACATTGGGGTCTGCGACAACGGTGGTGCTTGTGGTGGTGGCGCCAACATCTTTGATCGCTGCGGAGAAGGCTTGGCCGAGCTGGTCCTGTGAGCGAGCCTCTTGAATGCCAGTGCCCCAGAGCTGGTAGCCAACGAAGGCGAACATCATCAAGCCGGTTGTGATGAGCGCCCTGCCGAGTTGGCCGATGGCCCAACGCCAGTCGTGCGGATCGGGTGGTCGATCCCAGCGACTGGGGCGCACCCGGGCGGGCCGTGGCGTCTCGCGCGGAGGTGAGTTGGTCTCGACCACCGACCGCTGGCTCGCAGTGGCTTCGGTTCGGTAGCGATCGTCGTCACTCACAGGCCGAGACGATAGCGGCGTGACGGGCGGAACAAAGGTCATAGCGCTGGGCGGGCGGGGGTCAACCTCGCTAGCGTGGCGGTGCCTCATGGATCCCGTCGTGCACCTTTCCAACGCAGTTGCAGTCCTCGGTCAGTTTCCCGTACTGGCTGGGGTCAATCTCACCGTGAACCGCGGTGAGATTGTGCTGTTGCAGGGCCCCAACGGTGCCGGTAAGACCTCATTGCTGCGCCTGTGCGCTGGGCTGTTGCCGCTGGCGCGTGGCGAGGCCGTCCTGCTGGGTTGCGATCTGCGCACTCAACGTGAAGCGGTGCGCAGCCGGGTTGGCTTGCTCGGCCATGCCAATGGTTTGTATGCCGATCTCACCGTTGGCGAAAACGTGCGCTTTTGGGGTGCAACCGTTGGCGCAAGCAAGCCCGAGGTGCAAGCAGCGTTGCAACGCATGGGCCTGGCTCAACGTCTCACCGATGTTGCAGTGAGCCGCTTGTCAGCTGGACAAAAGCGCCGCACTGCGCTGGCGTGTCTCATCGCTCGGCGCGCCGAACTGTGGTTGCTTGACGAGCCCCATGCCGGCCTCGATGCTGCCGCCCGCGACGAACTCGATGCCACCCTGCGCGACGCCGCAGCTGCCGGGGCAACCATCATCGTGGCCAGTCATGAACTCGAGCGCGCCGGTGCTCTGGCTACACGGGTCGTCGAGGTCGTCGGCGGCCAGATTCGCGCACCACATGGCGAGGTCGCCTGATGTTTCGCGTGGCCCGACTCATTGCGGCGAAAGACCTCCGGATCGAACTGCGTAGCCGCGTCGTCACCAATCAGGTACTGCCCTTTGCCGCCATCGTGATGGTGATGTTTGCTTTCGCGCTCAACAGCGATGCTGTTGTGAGCCGAGT